>PVBE012397696.1_pt1 | contig 219508 bp, 195 predicted proteins | sample 1631181 | NCBI WGS metagenome assembly PVBE01 (sample SAMN08397723, study PRJNA350692) | Marine metagenome, whole genome shotgun sequencing project. | isolation source: water | place: Pacific Ocean | collected 2012-04 | reverse complement strand
TGGCCGCGAATACCGGCGCCGGCTGAAGAAGGCCTTCGACGCGCACGGCATCGAGATCCCGTTCCCGCATCGCTCGGTGTACTTCGGTGAGGCCAGCCCGCCGGTACTGCTGAAGATGCAGGCGGAGCAGGCCCGCCAGCGGGGCGAGCAGGCGCCGGCCACGGCGCTGAAGTCCGGCGGCGATGCGACCGCCCGCAACGTGCCGACGCCGGAGGGCGAGGAGGACTGAGCCGCCCGCCGCCGCCGCCGCGGTCGAGATCCGGCCGGGGCGCCGCTGGCGGCACGGCACGGGAGCGAGACATGCAATACGACATCGAACAGCGCACCGCAGCGTGCGACCCGACGGCGTGGATCGCGCCGAACGCCACCGTGATCGGTTCGGTGCGCCTGCGGGCCGAGGCGAGCGTGTGGTTCAACGCGGTGATCCGCGGCGACAACGAATGGATCGAGATCGGCGAGCGCAGCAACGTGCAGGATGGCGCGGTGCTGCACACCGACCCCGGCGTGCCGCTGGTGATCGGGCCGGACGTGACCGTGGGGCATCTGGTGATGCTGCATGGCTGCCAGGTCGGCGAGCGTTCGCTGATCGGCATCGGCGCGGTGATCCTGAACCGGGCGAAGATCGGCCGCGAGTGCATCATCGGCGCGCGCACGCTGATCCCGGAGGGCAAGGAGATCCCCGACGGCTCCATGGTGATGGGCTCACCCGGCAAGGTGGTGCGGGAGCTGACCGCGCCGGAGCGTCAGATGCTCAAGCTCAGCGCGCAGCACTACGTGCAGAACGCGCGCCGCTACCGCGAGCGGCTCACCGCCACGCCGCTGGCGGCGGCCGAGGCCGGCGGGCCGGCCTGAGCGCTGGCGCCCCGGCGCCGACCGGCCCGAACCCAGCCTCGCGACAACCGCCCACACCGGCGGCCGCGGGCAGGGCCGGCCGATCAGTCGACGCTGTCTGGCGGGCTCTCCATCCCTGCCGGCGCGGGCGCCTGCGCGTCGGGGACGACGTCGCCGAAGTAGCCGGTGAAGGCGAACGCCCAGAGCAGGATGGCGGCGATGGCGAGGGTGATCAGGATCAGCAGGCGTCGGTTCATGGTGTTTCCGGGTCGATGTTGCCGACCGCCGCCGCACGAGGGGATCTCAGCGGCGCACCGCGTGCTTGGCGAGCTTGCGCTGCAGGGTGCGCCGGTGCATGTTCAGCGCCCGCGCGGCGGCGGAGATGTTGCCGCTGTGTTCGGCCAGCACGCGGTGGATATGTTCCCACTCCAGCCGCCGCACCGACATCGGCTCGGCGGCAATCGGCCGGGCCGGGTCCGGATCGTGCTCGAAGGCGCGCAGCACGTCGTCGGCCTCCACGGGCTTGGCGAGGTACTGGTCGGCGCCAAGCTTGATCGCATCCACGGCGGTGGCGATGCTGGCGTAGCCGGTGAGCACGACGATGCGCATGGCGGCGCTGGCGGCACGCAGGGTGGGAATCAGCGTGAGGCCGGATTCGTCCCCGGCCAGCCGCAGGTCCACGAGCGCGTAGTCCGGCACGTCCGCCGAGAGGGCGGCACGCGCCGCGGCGAGGTCGCTGGCATGGGTCACCTCGAAGCCGCGGCGAGCGAGCACCCGCGCCATCACGGCGCCGAACGTGGCGTCGTCGTCCACCAGCAGCAGCCGCGGCGCGCCGGAGGGCGGTGCCGTTCGCGCTGGCGTCATGCGGCGCTCCCCGCGACCGGCCCGGCCGGTCCGGCCGGCGCCGCCGGGCGGGGCTGGTCCCAGACCGGGCGGCGGGTGTCCAGATCCCGCGGCAGCGTGACCGTCACGCAGGTGCCGCCACGGGTGCCCGGTTCCAGCCGCAGCTCGCCACCGGCGGCGCCGATCACGTACTCGGCCAGGAACAGCCCGAGGCCGCGGCCGTGGCCCTTGCTGCTGGACCAGAGCCGGGGCGTGCGATAGCGCGGCTCGATGCCGGGGCCGCTGTCGACGATGCGCAGCGTCCAGTCCCGCGCCGTCCACTCGGCCTGCAGGTGTACGGGGCTCTCCCCGCCGGCCTCCACGGCGTTGACGATCAGGCTCAGCAGGCTCTGCGTGAGGGCATCGTGCACCAGCACGGCCGGCGCCGGGTGTGACGGCAGCGCGCAGTGCAGCCGCGCGTCGGGACAGTCGGCCCGGCAGCGGGCGATCAGCTCGTCGAGGTAGCGGTCGAGCCGCTGCGGGCCGGCCTGCTCGGGACGCGCCTCGCCGGCCGAGGCCGTGGCGCGGCGCAGGCTGTCGCGGCAGCGCAGCACCTGATCGCGCAGCAGTGCCAGATCCCGCCGCTTGTCGGCATCGGTCTCCTCCCGCAGCAGTTCGGCCACCAGCGTCTGCATGGTGGACAGCGGTGTGCCGAGCTCGTGCGCGCTGCCGGCCGCCAGCGCGCCGAGGGCGGCGACCTGCTGATCCTTCAGTGCCCGCTCGCGCGCCGCTGCCAGGGCGCGCTGGCTGCGGCGCGCGGTATGCGCCATGAAGCCGACGAAGATCGCCACGGCGGCCACGGCGATGGCGAAGCCGCCCCACATGCCCAGCAGGTGCAGGGTGTAGTTGTTGCCGAACAGGCCCTCGTAGCGCGGCAGGGGCTGGTAGATGACCGCCAGGGCGCTGTAGCCGGCCAGGCAGGCGCCGGCCAGGATCGTCAGCGGCACCGGCGGCAGCAGCGCCGCGCCGATGGCCAGCGGCAGCAGATAGAAGAAGGCGAAGGGATTGGTGTAGCCGCCGTTCAGCGCCAGGATCGCCGTCAGCGCCACGACGTCCACCAGCAGGGCCCGCAGCAGCACGGGCGTGGTCGCCGGCCGGCCCCGCAGGGCGGCCAGCCACAGCCCGGCGCCGGTAAGCGCGTAGAGGCCGATCACCAGGAAGTCGGCCGGCAGCCAGAGCGGCATGCCGAGGCCGTAGTGCACGCCGAGGATCATCAGCACCTGCCCGGCGATGGCGAAGGTGCGCAGCCAGGCGAGCTGGCGCAGGTGCAGCGTCAGCGCCGGAACGCCGGGCGCGCCCGTCGCCGCGCTGCGCCAGCCGGCGCGCGCGCGGGCGAGCGGGCTGCTGTCTGTCATCGGTGCCATGGCGCCCAGTATAAGGAGTCGGCGGCCGCGCCAGGCCGGCGCCGTCTGCGACCTTATGTCGCACGCCGGCGGTGGCGCGGCTGCCTAGAATGCGGCGCCACGCGGCCGGCATGCCCGGTGCCGCCTCGCAACACCATAACGATGATTCGGCTCAAGGGAGAGAAGGGATGCGGCACGAACTGCAACGGCTGGGCGCCGGCCTGCTGCTGGCGGTGAGCCTGCCGGCGGCGGCACACGATCAGTGGCTGGCCTCGCGGGCGGATTCGCACGCGCCGATCGGCGTGATGGGCGATCACGTGCACAAGCAGGGCGAGGTGATGCTCTCCTATCGCTACATGCGCATGTTCATGGAAGGCAATCGCGACGGCACCGACACGCTCACCGATCGCGAGGCGCTGAACTCACCGGCCGGACCCTTCATGGTGGTGCCGACCGAGATGACCATGGAGATGCACATGTTCGGCGCCATGTACGCGCCGAGCGACCGGCTGACGCTGATGGCCATGGTGCCGGTGATCTCCAAGGAGATGGACCACGTCACACGGATGGATACCGAGTTCACCACCGAGGCGGAGGATTTCGGCGACGTGGTGCTGACCGCGCTGGTGCCGGTCGGGCCGCTCGTGGGCCCGCACCGGATGCACCTGAACCTCGGCCTGAGCGTGCCGACCGGCAGCATCGACGAGCGCGACGACACGCCGGCGGGCGAAGACTCGCTGCTGCCCTATCCCATGCAGACCGGCTCGGGCACCTACGACCTGCGCCTCGGCGCGACCTACCTCGGCCAGGCCGAGCGCTGGTCCTGGGGCACGCAGGGCCTGGCCACGCTGCGCCTGGACGAGAACGACCGCGACTACACCTACGGCGACGTGTGGGACCTGACGGCGTGGCTCGCGCGCGCCTTCGGCCAGCAGTGGAGCACCTCGCTGCGCCTGGCCGGCACGGCCTGGGAAGACGTCGAGGGGCGCGCGGACGAGCTGAACCCGCGCATGATCCCGACCGCCGATCCAGACCTGCGCGCGGGCGAGCGGGTCGACGCGCTGGTGGGCGTCAACTACTACCTGCCGGGCGGCATGCTGGCTGGCAGCCGGCTGGCTCTGGAAGCCGGCGCGCCGGTCTACCAGCGGCTGGATGGCCCGCAGCTGGAGACCGACTGGATGCTGACCGGCGGGCTGCAGTACGCCTTCTGACGCCTCGATCCGGCCCCCCGCCGGCCCGATCTGGCGCTACGCCGGCTGCAGCAGCCGGCGTAGCGCCAGCCGGTAGATTTCCGCCAGCGGTTCGAGTGCATCGAGCGCCACCCATTCGTTGACCTGGTGGATGCTGGCGTTGACCGGCCCGAGTTCGACCACCTCGGCGCCGGTGGGCGCGATGAAGCGGCCATCGGAGGTGCCGCCGCCGGTGGAGAGCGCCGGGCGCTGCCCGGTCACCTCGGCCACCGCCGCGCTCACCGCCTCGGTCAGCCGCCCGGGCGGCGTATGGAAGGGCTCGGCGGAGAGCGTCCAGTCGATCGCGTAGGTCAGCTGGTGACGCTCGCAGATGGCCTCGATACGCTCGCGCAGGCCTGCCGCCGTGGAGGCGGGGCTGAAGCGCAGGTTGAACACCGCATCCAGCGCGCCGGGCACGACGTTGGTCGCGCCGGCGCCGGCGGCGATCTCCACCAGCTGGAAGCTGGTCGGCGGAAAGCTGCCATGACCCTCATCCCAGCGCGTGGCGGCCAGTTCGGCTAGCACCGGCGTCGCCCGGTGTATGGGGTTGTCCACCGTCTCCGGATAGGCCACGTGACCCTGGCGGCCCAGCACGCGCAGCCGGCCCGTAAGCGAGCCGCGCCGGCCGTGGCGCAGGGTGTCGCCGAGCTGGCGGGCACTGGAGGGCTCGCCGACGATGCACTGGTCGATCTGCACGCCGCGGGCGGCGAGCTCGGCCATCACGTGGCGGGTGCCGCATTCGGCCGGCCCTTCCTCGTCGGAGGTGAGCAGCACGCCGATGCTGCCGGCCAGCGGTGCATCCTCGGCCAGCAGCCGCTCCAGGGCGACGATGAAGGCGGCCAGGCTCGACTTCATGTCCGCCGCGCCGCGGCCGTGGAGCCGCCCCTGCTCGACCCACGGTGTGAAGGGCTCGCCGCGCCAGGCCGCGAGCGGGCCGGGCGGCACCACGTCCGTGTGGCCGGCCAGCACCACCAGCGGGGCGGTGTCGCCCCGCCTGGCCCAGAGGTTGCTGACAGCGCCCGCGTCGAGCCGCTCCACGGTGAAGCCCAGCGCCGCCAGCCGCTCGCCCAGCAGCGGCAGGCAGCCGGCATCCACCGGCGTGACCGAGGCCCGCGCGATCAGCGCCTCGGCCAGCGTCTGCACCGCGCCGGTCACAGGTCGCGCAGCAGCTCGTTCAGCGCGACCTTGCCGCGGGTCTGCTCGTCCACGCGCTTGACGATCACGGCGGCGTAGAGGCTGTGGCTGCCGTCCTTCGCCGGCAGGCTGCCCGGTACTACCACGGCGCCGGCCGGCACCCGGCCGTAGCTGACCTCGCCGCTCTCGCGATCGTAGATGCGCGTGCTCTGACCGATGTAGACGCCCATGGAGATCACGGCGCCCCGCTCGACGATCACGCCCTCGACGATCTCCGAGCGGGCGCCGATGAAGCAGTCGTCCTCGATGATGGTGGGTGTCGCCTGCAGCGGTTCGAGCACGCCACCGATACCGACGCCGCCGGACAGGTGCACGTTGCGGCCGATCTGGGCGCAGGAGCCGACCGTCGCCCAGGTGTCGACCATCGTGCCCTCGCCGACCCAGGCGCCGATGTTCACGTAGGAGGGCATCAGCACCACGTTGCGGCCGATGTAGCTGCCGCGCCGGACGGTCGCCGGCGGGACCACGCGCGCGCCCTCGCGGGCGAAGTCCTCCGGGCCGTAGCCCTGATAGCGGGTCGGCACCTTGTCATAGAAGCGGCTGTAGCCGCCGTCGATCAGCCGGTTGTCGGCCAGGCGGAAGGACAGCAGCACAGCCTTCTTCAGCCACTCGTTGACCTGCCAGCCGCCCGCCGTCGGCTCGGCCACCCGCAGCTCGCCGCACTCCAGCCCGGCCAGCGCCGCGCGCACGGCGTCCTGCACGGCGGGATCGGCCGTGTCCGGCGACAGCTCGGCACGCTGCTCGAACGCCTGCTCGACGCGCTGGCGCAGCGACTCGCGGTTCTCCATCGGGGATGCTCCTTTCTCTCTCTTGACGGGACGGGGAAGAGGGGGCGGACCGGTGGCCGCCCGGTCAGATGACGTAGACATCCTCCGCCGGCGGGGTGTTGTCGTCGTCTGCCAGCGCCGCGATCAGCCCGGCCCGCAGCGCCTCGCGCCGTGCGGGATCCTCGAGCGGCTCGCCATCGGCGCCGGTGATGAAGAATACATCCTCCGCGCGCTCGCCGAGGGTGGCGACCTTGGCGGCGTTCAGGCGGATGTGCTGGGCCTGGAAGACCTGGCCGACCTGCGAGAGCAGGCCGGGGCGGTCGCCGGCGATCACCTCCAGCGGGGTGAGGTGATCGACCTGATGATCGAGAAAGCGCACCTGCACCGGGGTGGGGATGCAGCGGGCGCTGCGGGCGCGGCGCCGGTTCACCGGCGGCGGCTCGGCCTCCTCGCGCTGCAGGGCCGCAGTCAGCGCCTGGCGGATCTCGGCCAGGCGGCGCGGCTCGCGGATCAGGCCGCTGCGCTCGTCCAGCACCATGTAGCTGTCCAGCGCCCAGCCGTCCTCGGTCGAGTGCACCCGCGCCTCCTGCACCGTCAGCCCGAGGCGGGCCAGCGCCCCGGTCACCTGGGCGAACAGGAAGTTGCGATCCGGCGCCAGGATCAGGATGGCGTTGCCGCCACGCGCCTCGTCCACCCGCGTGTCGATCAGCGGCCGCTCGCCGGGACGCTCGAGGATGGCGCGGGTGTGCCAGGCGATCTCGTCGGGCTGGTGGCGCAGGAAGTAGTCGTCCGGGAAATGCGCCCACAGGGCCGCCGCCTGCGCCGGCGCGACGCCCGCCCGCTCCAGCAACTCGAGCGCCTCGTGGGTGTGGGCGGCGATCTGCTCGCCGATGTCGGCCGGGTTGTCCAGGCCCCGGCGGAATGCCGCCGCCGCCGCCTGGTAGAGATTCTCCAGCAGCGTGTACTTCCAGCTGTTGAGCAGCTCGGGGTTGGTGGCGCTCATGTCGGCGACGGTCAGCACGAACAGATGGTTCAGGCGGCTGGGCGAGCCCACCTTGGCGGCGAATTCGTGTACCTCGGCCGGATCGCTGATGTCGCGCCGCTGCGCGGTCATGGACATCACCAGGTGCTGTTCCACCAGCCAGGCGACCAGCTCGGCATCGTGGCGGCTGAGATCGTGATGGCGGCAGAAGGCGAGCGCATCGGCGCTGCCGAGTTCGGAGTGATCGCCGCCGCGGCCCTTGGCGATGTCGTGGAACAGCGCCGCCAGATACAGCAGTTCGATCTTGGGGATGCGCTCGGCCACGGCGCAGGCCGTCGGATAGCGCGTCAGGCTGCCTTCCTGCAGTCGGCGCACGTTCTCCAGCACGAACAGGATGTGCTGGTCGACGGTGTAGACGTGGAACAGGTCGAACTGCATGCGCCCGACGATGCGCCCGAAGGCCGGGATGTAGCGGGCGAGGATGCCGTAGCGGTTCATGCGTGTGAGCGCCTCGCGCGGCCCGGAGGGTTCGCGCAGGATCGACATGAACAGGCTGCGGCAGCGCAGGTCGCCGCGGAAGCCGCCGTCGATCAGGCTGCGGTGCTCGCGGATCAGCCGGATGGTGGAGGCCCGCACGCCGGCCAGCTCGGGGTGCTGCTGCAACAGCAGAAAGAGCTCCAGCAGCGCGAAGGGATAGCGGCGGAACACCCCGTCGTTGACCACCTCCAGGTAGTCGCGGCGGGCCTGGAAGCGGGCGTTGATCGGTCGCGGCGGCAGATCGTCATCCGCATAGAGGATGCTCTCGCGAAACAGCTGCAGCAGCATCTCGTTGAGTCGGGCGATGCGCTTGACCGTGCGGTAGTAGCGCTGCATGAACTGCTCGACCGCACGGTTGTTGTCGACATCGCGATAGCCGAAGTGCTCGGCCAGGCGGAGCTGGTGGTCCAGCAGCAGGCGGTCCTCGCTGCGATCGGTCAGCAGGTGCAGGCCGCAGCGAATCTCGAACAGGAAGGCCTGGCTGCCGATCAGCGAGCGCGCCTCGCGCCGGGTCAGGAAGCCGAAGTCGACCAGCTGGTCGAGCGTGTCGACCTGGAAGTGCCGCTTGGCCACCCAGCCGATGAGCTGGATATCGCGCAGGCCGCCGGGGCTTTCCTTGACGTTCGGCTCGAGTTGGTAGGCGGTGTCGTGGAACTTGCGGTGGCGGGCCTGCTGTTCGGCCATCTTGGCCTCGAAGAAGGCCGCCGAGGGCCACATGCGACGCGGGCCGATGGCCACACGCATGGCTTCGAACACCGCCTCAGGCCCGGCCAGACGGCGGGCCTCGGAGAGCGTGGTCAGCACCGTGACGTCGGCCTGCGCCTCGGCCGTGCACTCGGCGACGGTGCGCACGCTGTGCCCGACGTGCAGGCCGATGTCCCACAGGAAGGTGAGGAAGGCGCTCACGCGCGATTCCCAGTCGGACGGCGGCTCGGCGGGCAGCAGCACCAGCAGGTCGATGTCGGAATAGGGCAGCAGCTCGCCGCGACCGTAGCCGCCCACCGCGACCAGGGCGACCGAGGTGGCCAGCTCGCCGGCCTGCAGGTGCCACGCCCGTTCGATCAGCGCGTCGGTCGCCTCGGCATGGGCGCGGACCAGCTCCACCGCCGGGCGCCGGCGGCGGTAGCCGGCCCGCATCGTCTCCAGGATCGCCTGGCGGGCGGCGCGGAAGGCGCCGAGGTCGGCGCTGGTGGGCAGGGCAGCGGCCTCGGCAAGCGGTTCGGCTGCGGGCTGGCCGGTCACGAGCCCGGCGGCCTCTCGCCGTCGCGCAGCGTCAGGATCTCGCAGCCGTCGGCGGTGACCAGCACGGTGTGCTCCCACTGGGCCGACAGCGAGTGATCCTTGGTGACCACCGTCCACTCGTCGCGCAGCAGCTTCACGGCGTGACCGCCGGCGTTGAGCATCGGCTCGATGGTGAAGGTCATGCCTTCCTCCAGCACCAGCCCGGTGCCGGCACGGCCGTAGTGCAGCACCTGCGGCTCCTCGTGGAACGTCCGGCCGATGCCGTGGCCGCAGTACTCGCGCACCACGCCATAGCGATAGCGCTCGGCGTGGCGCTGGATCACCGCGCCGATGTCGCCCAGCCGCGCCCCCGGCCGCACCTGCTCGATGCCGAGGTACATGGCTTCGCGCGTGATCCGGCACAGCCGCTGCGCCAGCACCGAGGGTTCGCCGAGCAGGAACATCTGGCTGGTATCGCCATGCCAGCCGTCCTTGATGACGGTGATGTCGATATTGAGGATATCGCCGGACTTGAGCTTCTTCGGCCCCGGGATGCCGTGGCAGACCACGTGGTTGACCGAGGTGCAGATCGACTTCGGGAAGCCGTGATAGTCCAGCGGCGCCGGCACTGCCCCCTGCGTGTTGACGATGTAGTCGTGGCAGATCTCGTTCAGCTCGCCGGTGGTCACGCCCGGCTGCACGTGCGGTCCGATCATCGTCAGCACCTCGGCGGCCAGGCGGCCGGCGATGCGCATCTGTTCCTGTTCCGCCGGGGTCTTGATGGTGACGCTCATCGGATCTCGCAGCTCGGCCCGGCCCGGCCGGGTAGGCCCCGGCACCGGTGCAGGCACGGACGTGGGTGGCAGGGCGTTTGTACGCGGCAGCCGCCCATGATATAAACCGCCCGCTTTTCAAGCAAATACGCCGGGCGCCCGCGAGGGTGCCGGCAACGACACCACACACGCGCCGACACATGACGCCGGGTGCCCTGCGGGGTTGCGTTCATGGGGCGCGTGGAGGCCCAACCCAGACAACTCGGAGTCTATCGATGACCGACATCTCCATGCGGCAGATGCTCGAGGCCGGCGTGCATTTCGGCCACCAGACGCGCTATTGGGAGCCGAAGATGGCCCCCTACATCTTCGGTTCGCGCAACCGCATCCATATCATCAATCTTGAAGAAACGCTGCCCCTGTTCCGGGACGCGGCGAAGTATGTGCGCGACCTGACCGCCAGCGGCGGCCAGTTGCTGTTCGTGGGCACCAAGCGGGCGGCGCGCGAGTACGTGCGCGAGGCGGCCAACCGCTGCGGCATGCCCTATGTCGACCAGCGCTGGCTCGGCGGCATGCTGACCAACTGGAAGACGGTGCGCCAGTCCATCAAGCGGCTGAAGAACCTCCAGACCATGTTCGAGGACGGCACCGTCGCCCAGCTCAGCAAGAAGGAGGCCCTGCTGCTGGCCCGCGAGCGCGACAAGCTCGAGCGCAGCATCGGCGGCATCAAGGACATGGAGGCGCTGCCGGACGCGCTGTTCGTGATCGACGTCGGCCACGAGCGCATCGCGCTGCGCGAGGCGGCGGCACTGGGCGTGCCGGTGGTGGCCGTGGTGGATACGAACAATTCGCCGGATGGGGTGGCCTGTGTCATTCCGGGCAATGACGATGCCATGCGGGCGATCCGGCTCTACACCAGCGTGATCGCCGACGCCGTGCTGGAGGGCAAGCAGGCGCGGGCCGGGACGCACCCGACGGACGAGTTCGTCGAGGTGACGGCCGAGGAATCCGGCGCCGCCCCCGAGGCGTCCTGAGCGCATCGCCAGAACCACAGCTGAGGCAATCTCATGGCAATCAATGCAGGACAGGTCAAGGAGCTGCGTGAGCGCACCGGGGCCGGCATGATGGAGTGCAAGAAGGCGCTCGTGCAGACCGATGGTGACATCGACGCGGCGATCGAGCTCATGCGCAAGCAGGGCCTGGCCAAGGCCGACAAGAAGGCCGGCCGGGTCGCGGCCGACGGCCAGGTGGTGATCCGCGCCGAAGGCAGCCGCGCGGTGATCGCCGAGGTCAACTGCGAGACCGACTTCGTCGCCAACGGCGAGGACTTCACCGGCTTCGCCGAGGCCGTGGCAGCAGCCATCCTGGCCTCGCCACCGGCCGATGCCGAGGCACTGGCGGCGCTGCCGCTGGCCGCCGGCGAGACCGTGGACGAGCGCCGCCGCGCGCTGGTCGCCAAGCTCGGCGAGAACATCGACGTGCGTCGCTTCCAGGTGATCGAGCGCCAGGGCGACCAGTTCGGCATCTACCGCCACGGCGTGCGCATCGGCGTGCTGGTGGACGTGAGCGGCGGCGACGAGGGTCTGGCGCGGGATCTGGCCATGCACATCGCCGCCAGCCGGCCGGCCTGTGTGCATCGCGCCGAGGTGCCGGCGGCGCTGCTGGAGCGGGAGAAGGACATCATCGCTGCCCAGGCACGCGAGAGCGGCAAGCCGGACAACATCATCGAGAAGATGGTCGAGGGCCGGCTGCGCAAGTTCGTCGACGAGATCGCGCTGCTCGGTCAGCCGTTCGTCAAGGCACCCGAGGTGACGGTGGAGAAGCTGCTGCACCAGGACAAGGCCACGGTCAACAGCTTCGTGCGCTTCGAAGTGGGTGAAGGGATCGAGAAAAAGGCGGATAATTTCGCCGCCGAAGTGATGGCCCAGGTCCGGGGCGGCTGAACGCCCCGGCCTGAGCCTCACGACCCGCCGGCGCCTCACAGGCGCCGGTTTCATGTCCGCCAAAGGAAAATCGCGATGTCCGAGGGAGCGCCCGTCTACCGCCGGATCCTGCTGAAGCTGAGCGGCGAGGCACTGATGGGAGAGCAACCCTACGGCATCGATTCGACGATCATCCGCCGCATCGCGCGCGAGGTGCACGAGGTGGTGCAGGCCGGCGCGCAGGTGGGCATTGTGATCGGTGGCGGCAACATCTTCCGCGGCGCCGGGCTGGCCAGCGGCGGCATCGATCGGGTGACCGGCGACCAGATGGGCATGCTGGCGACCGTCATCAACGGCCTGGCGCTGCAGGATGCGCTCGAGCAGGCCGGCGCCTATGCGCGGGTCATGTCGGCGCTGCGCATCAACGAGGTCTGCGAGGACTACATCCGGCGTCGCGCCATCCGGCATCTGGAGAAGGGCCGGGTGGTGGTGTTCGCCGCCGGCACCGGCAATCCCTTCTTCACCACCGACACCGCCGCCAGTCTGCGCGCGATCGAGGTGGGTGCGGACCTCATGCTCAAGGCGACCAAGGTCGACGGGGTCTATTCCGCCGACCCCATGCGCGACCCGGCTGCCGAGCGTTACCAGTCACTGACCTACGCCGAGGCGATCGAGCGCCAGCTCGGCGTGATGGACACCACCGCGCTGGTGCTCTGCCGCGACCACGATCTGCCGCTGCGCGTGTTCGACATGAAGCAGCCCGATGCCCTGCGCCGTATCGTGTACGAGGATGCGGCGATCGGCACCTGCGTGCAGAACGGCGGCGGCCAGCAGGAGTAAGAGCGAATGATCGAGGAGATTAAGCAGGACGCGGGCCAGCGCATGGACAAGACGCTGGAGGTGCTGCGCCAGAACCTGTCGCGGATCCGCACCGGCCGGGCGCATACCAGCCTGCTGGATCACATTACCGTGGACTACTACGGTAGCGAGGTGCCGCTCGGCCAGGCGGCGAACGTGGGGGTGTCCGATGCGCGCACGCTCACGATCACGCCGTGGGAGAAGAACATGGTCGCGCCCATCGAGAAGGCGTTGATGATGTCCGATCTCGGGGTCACGCCGAACACCGCCGGCACCGTGATCCGCGTGGCGCTGCCGCCGCTGACCGAGGAGCGTCGTCGCGACCTGGTGAAGGTGGTGCGCCAGGAGGGCGAGAATGCGCGGGTCGCCCTGCGCGCCGTGCGCCGCGATGCCATCGGCAGCGCCCGCGAGATGGAAAAGGAGAAGCTGCTCTCGGAGGACGACGTGCGCCGGGCGCAGGACGAGATCCAGAAGCTCACCGACAGCCACATCGAGCGAGTCGATGCGATGCTGGCGGACAAAGAGCAGGAGCTGATGCAGATCTGAACGCGCCGCGGATGAACATCCCGCCGCCGGACGCGCCCGTGCCGGCGCACGTGGCCATCATCATGGACGGCAATGGCCGCTGGGCGCAGCAGCGCTCGAAGGCCCGTAACGAAGGGCACGAGGCCGGCGTCGGGGCGGCGCGCACCGCCGTGCGCCGCTGCAGTGACCGCGGCGTCGGGCATCTGACGCTGTTCGCCTTCAGCAGTGAGAACTGGTTTCGGCCGACTGCCGAGGTCGACCACCTGCTCGGGCTGCTGCTACGGGCCCTGGCCGCCGAGCTGCCGGAACTGGATCGCGAGGCCGTGCGCGTGCGCTGCATCGGTGATCGTGCCGACTTCCCGGCCGAGCTGCGCGAGATCATGGCCACCGCCGAGCAGCGGACGCGGGCCAACCGCGGGCTGACGCTCACGATCGCGGCGGGCTATGGCGGCCAGTGGGATCTGGTGCAGGCGGCGCGTGCGCTGGCAGACGCGGTGGCGGCCGGGGAGCTCGCGGCCGGGGAGATCGATGCCGCGCGCCTGGCGGCGGCGCTGCCCACGGCGGCGCTGCCGGCGGTCGACCTGCTGATCCGCACCGGCGGCGAACAACGCCTCAGCAACTTCCTGCCCTGGCAGCTCGCCTACGCCGAGCTCTACTTCACCGAGACGCTCTGGCCGGCGTTCGACGCCGCGGCGCTGGAGGCGGCACTGGACTGGTATGCCCGTCGCGCCCGCCGCTTCGGGCGCGTGACCGCGGGAGCCGGCCATGCGCCCCGGGCCGACTGACCCGGTCCGCGAGGATCTGCTCTCGCGCATCGCCACGGCCGTGCTGCTGGTGCCGCCGGTGGTCGCCGGCGTGCTGTGGCTGCCGACCGCGGTGGTGGTCTGGCCGCTCGCGATCCTGCTGCTGCTGGCTGCCGGCGAATGGACCCGCATGATGGCCGGCGCCGGCTGGCGCTGGCGGGCCGCCTTCTATGCGCTGCTCGGCGGCGCCGGCATCGTGCCCTCGCTGTGGCTGGCCGTCACGCCGGGCGTGCATCAGGGGCTGCTGGTGGCGATCGCCGCGCTCACCGCCTGCTGGTGGCTCGCCGCCGCCGCCTGGGTGGCCTGCTACCCGGCCGGCCTCGCGCCGGGCCGGCCGCTGTACCGGCGCAAGCTCGGCGTCGGCCTGCTGATCATCGTGCCCGCGGCATGGGCGCTGGCGGGCCTGCATGGTCACGGCGGCGCCGGCCCGGAGCTGGTGCTGATCCTGCTGCTGATCGTGTGGGCCGCCGACACCGGGGCCTACCTCGCCGGTCGACGCTTCGGCCGCCACCGCCTGGCGCCCGCGGTGAGCCCCGGCAAGACCTGGGAGGGTGCGCTGGGCGGCATGGTGGCCGGCGTGGCAGCCGGTGTCGGCGGCGCGCTGCTGCTCGGTGCCGCCGGTACCACGCTGGCACTGAGCGCGCTGGTGAGCGCGGCGGTGGTCGCCGCCTCGATCGTCGGCGATCTGACCATCAGCATGTTCAAGCGCCAGAGCCAGGTGAAAGACACCGGCCGGCTGCTGCCGGGGCACGGTGGCCTGCTCGATCGCATCGACAGCCTGCTCGCGGCGGCGCCGGTGTTCCTGCTCGGCGTGCAACTGGCGCAGCTGTGGCCGTGAAGGGAGTCGTCGTGCTCGGCGCGACCGGCAGCGTCGGGCGCAGCACGCTGGACGTGCTGGCCCGTCACGCCGACCGCTTTCGCGTCGTCGCGCTGACGGCCAACCGCGATGTCGACGCCATGGCGGCCGCCTGCCGCGCCCATCGGCCGCAGCTGGCCGTGATGGCCGATCCGGCCGCCGCGCAGGCGCTCGCCGCCGCGCTGCCGGCGGCACTGGGCGTGGAGATCGCCGCCGGCGCGCCGGCGCTGGCAGCGGCGGCGGCGGATCCACGGGCGGAGCTGGTGATGGCCGCCATCGTCGGCGGCGCCGGCCTGGTGCCGACGATGGCGGCGGTGCAGGCGGGCCGGCGGGTGCTGCTGGCGAACAAGGAGGCGCTGGTCATGGCTGGTGGCCTGATGATCGAGGCGGCGCGCCGCAGCGGCGCGAGCCTGCTGCCCATCGACAGCGAACACAACGCCATCTTCCAGTGCCTGCCGCGCGCCACGGCGGACGGCGCCGATACCGCCGGCGTGGCCAAGATCACTCTGACCGCTTCGGGCGGCCCGTTCCGCGACTGGCCGGCGGCGCGGATCGCCAGTGCCGGTCCGGCGGCCGCCTGCGCGCATCCGACCTGGCAGATGGGGCGCAAGATCTCGGTCGACTCGGCCAGCCTGATGAACAAGGGGCTGGAGACGATCGAGGCGCACTGGCTGTTCGGGCTGCCGCCCTCGCGCATCGATGTGGTGGTGCACCCGCAGAGCGTGGTGCACTCGCTGGTATCCTATGTGGATGGTTCGGTGCTGGCGCAGCTGGGCAACCCCGACATGCGCACTCCGATCGCCCATGCCCTGGGCCATCCGGAGCGGCTGGCCAATGGTGTTGCGGCGCTCGACCTGTGCCGCGTCGGCCGGCTGGACTTCGAGCCGCCGGATGAGGCCCGCTTCCCCTGCCTGCGCCTGGCGCGCGAGGCGATGACCTCGCCGGCGGCGGCCGTGGTGCTGAACGCAGCCAACGAAGTGGCCGTTGGCGCGTTCCTCGAAGGGCGGCTCGACTTTCCGGGCATCGCCGACTGTGTGGCGGCGACGCTCGATGTCCTCGCCGCTCCCGCGCCGACCTCGCTCGACGAGGTGCGCGAACTCGATCATATTGCGCGGCAGCGGGCGCTGGAGCTCGTCCCCAGGAGGGGAAGATGATTGATATTGCGATCAAGCTCGGCGCCTTCATCGTCGCCATCGCCCTGCTGGTCTCGTTCCACGAGTTCGGCCATTTCTGGGTGGCTCGGCGCCTGGGCGTGAAGGTGTTGCGCTTCAGCGTCGGCTTCGGCACCCCCCTGTGGCAGCGCCGCGGGCGCGACGGGGTGATGTATCAGGTGGCCGCATTGCCGCTGGGCGGCTATGTGAAGATGCTCGATGAGCGCGAGGCGCCGGTGCCGGAGCACGAGCGGGCCTTCGCCTTCAATCGTCAGGCCCCCTGGAAGCGCTTCCTGATCGTCCTGGCCGGTCCGGCCGCCAACTTCCTGCTCGCGATCGCCCTCTACTGGGTGCTGCTGACGACCGGCATCACCGGCACGCGTCCGCTGGTGGATGCGCCGCCGGCCGACACGCCCGCGGCGGTCGCCGGGCTGCGTGCGGGTGACGAGATTGTTGCCGTCGACGGCCGCCAGACCCGCACCTGGGAGCGGGTCAACATGGCGCTGGTGGAGGCGGTGTTGCGCGATTCGGAGGTCGAGCTGTCGATCCGCCGTGCCGAGGGCGAGGTGCTGCAGGCGGCGCTGGCGCTCTCGCCGGAGGCCAATCGACGCCGCCCGGCGGAACTGCTCGAACAGCTTGGGCTCGCCCCCTACGCGCCGCCCTTGCCGCCGGTGATCGGCCAGGTGCTGGCCGACGGCGCCGCCGTGCAGGCCGGGCTGCAGCCGGGCGACCGCATCGTGGCGGTGGACGGCAGGCCGGTGGCCGACTGGACCGATTGGGTGGCGCAGGTGCGGGCCGCGGCAGGCCGTCCGCTGGCGCTGACGCTGGAACGCGACGGGCAGCGCCTGACGCTGACGCTGCGGCCGGATCGGCGCGAGGCCGAGGGCGGTCCGGTCGGCTACATCGGCGCCGCGCCGGCCGTGCCGGATGACTTGCGCCAGCGGCTGCAGGCCGAGTACCGTTACGGCCCGCTCGCGGCCCTGCCGGCGGCGGTGGCACGAACCTGGGAAATGTCCGCCCTCACGCTGCAGATGCTGGCGCGCATGGTGGTCGGCCAGGTGGGCCTGGACAACATCAGCGGGCCGATCAACATCGCGCAGTACGCCGGGGCTTCGTTCCTGGCCGGGCCGATGGCCTTCATCGCCTTCCTGGCAGTGGTCAGCATCAGCCTTGGCGTGTTGAACCTGCTGCCCATACCGGTGCTGGACGGCGGCCATCTGGTGTTTTACCTGGCGGAGATGATCTTCGGGCGTCCGCCCTCGGAGCAGATCCAGCTGCTCGGCCAGCAGGTCGGGGTGCTGGCGCTGATTGCCCTGATGGGGCTGGCCATATTCAACGACATCGCGCGCCTGGCCGGCTGAGCCACCACGCCGCGCACGTTAGACAAGACGACGCTGTATGAGACATCTGCGGCCGCGACGCGCGGCGGTATTGGTAACTGCGGCACTGACGTTCGGCCTGCCGGCCAGCGGTCAGGCGTTCGAGCCGTTCCGGATCCAGGGCTTCGAGGTGCGCGGGCTCGAGCGGCTCGAGCCGGGCCGTGTCTATCGCTACGTGGAGCTGGCCCCGGGCGATCTGGTCGGGCAGGCGCAGGCGCAGGATCTGCTGCATGACCTGTATGCCAGCGGCCTGTTCAGCGACGTCTCGCTGCTGCGCGAGAACGGCACGCTGATCATCCAGGTCGCCGAGCGCCCGACCATCGCCGAATTCGAGATCAGCGGCAACGAGGAGATCCCCACGGAGGATCTGCTCGACGGCCTGCGCCAGGCCGGGCTCGCCGAGGGGCGGGTGTTCGACCGCTCGCTGCTCGACCAGGTGGCGCAGGAGCTGCAGCGGCAGTATTTCGCCGGCGGCCGCTACAGCGTCGCCATCGATACCTCGGTGACCGAGCTCGACGACAATCGCGTCGACATCGCCATCAACATCGATGAGGGCGAGGTCACCAAGATCGCGGACATCAACATCGTCGGCAACACGGTGTTCAGCGATGACGAGCTGCGGGAGGTCATGACGCTGCGCCCGAGCAGCTGGCGGACGCTCATCGGCAGCCGCGACCGCTATTCGCAGCCGGCGCTGGCCGGTGATATCGAGGCGATCACCTCCTACTACCAGAATCGCGGCTATCTGAACTTCAACATCGACTCGACCCAGGTCACGCTCTCGCCCGATCGCGAGAAGATCTACGTGACCATCAACGTCGAGGAGGGCGAGCGTTACGCCGTCGATGAGGTCGACATCGCCGGCGAACTGATCGTGCCCGAGGCGGAGGTGCGCGCGCTCATCTCGGTGGATCCGGGCAGCACCTTCTCGCGCGAACAGGCGCAGGAGACGGCCAACCGCATCAGCGAGCGCCTGGGCGACGAGGGCTATGCCTTCGCCGAGGTCACGCCGGTGCCGGAGGTGGACGAGGAGTTCAAGACGGTCGATCTGACCTTCGTGGTCGAGCCCGGCCGACGCTACTACGTGCGGCGCATGAACATCGGCGGCAACTACCGCACCAAGGACGAGGTGTTCCGTCGCGAACTGCGGCAGTTCGAGGGCGGCTACTTCTCCAGCAGCGCGGTAGCCCGCTCGCGCACGCGTCTGGCGCGGCTGCCGTATGTGGAAGACGTGCAGGTCGAGACGGTGCCGGTGCCCGGCACTGATGACATGGTCGACGTCAACTACGAGATCGTCGAGCGCAGCTCAGGCTCCTTCCAGGTCGGTGTCGGCTATTCCAGCGGCCAGGGAGCGCTGTTCAACACCGCCGTGACGCAGACCAACTTCCTCGGCACCGGCAATCGTGTCAGCGTCGAATTCATCCGCAGCGAGTTCGCGCAGAGCTACAGCGCGGCGCTGACCGAGCCGTACTGGACCAACACCGGCATCAGCCGCACGATCTCCGCCTTCTATCGCGAGACGGACTCGCTGACCAACGTCAGCTCCCGCTTCAACAGCGACAGCTACGGCCTCGCCTACGGACTCGGCCTGCCGCTCAGTGAGTTCGATCGGGTCCGCTTTGGCACCACCTATCGCTTCACCGAACTGCGCACCTCGGAGGACCGCACGCCGGATCAGATCCTGCAGTTCGTCGAGGACAACGGCGATGAGTTCGACACGGTGGGACTGGAGAGCGGCTGGATCCGCGACACGCGCGACCGGCTGCTGTTCGCCAGCCGCGGCTACCTCAGCCGCATCGGTGCCGAGGTGGCGGTGCCGCTGGCGGACCTGGAGTTCTACAAGCTCAACTACCAGTACCTGCAGTACGTGCCGATCTTCGGCAGCCTGATCGGCTCGGTCGGCCTGGATGTCGGTTATGGCGAGGCGTTGGGTGGCACCAGCGATCTGCCGCCTTACGAGAAGTACTTCGGCGGTGGCATCAACTCCGTGCGCGGCTATCAGACTGCCTCACTCGGTCCGGAGGACGAGTTCGGCAACCCGATCGGCGGCAACTTCGAGTTCACGCTGCAGAGCGAGCTGCTGTTGCCCACGCCGTTCATCGACGCCCGCAACCAGCGGGTGGTGTTGTTCGTCGACGCCGGCAACATCTTCGAGGAACCGGGTGACTTCGACGCCGGCGAGCTGCGGGCCGCCACGGGCATCGGCTACGAATGGTTCACTCCGATCCTGGGCCTGCTCAAGTTCGCCATCGCCTATCCTTTGAACGACGAGGACGACGACGACACCGAGCTGTTCGCCTTCACCTTCGGCACATCCTTCTGACGAGGTTTCTGATTCATGCGTGCATTCGTGTTGTTCGTGATCACCGGCGTGATGCTGGCCGCCCCGACACTGGCACTTGCCGAGGTCAAGATCGCCGTCGTCAACGTGCAGCGGGTACTGCGCGAGGCCCCGCAGGCCCAGGCCCTGCGGCAGGAGCTGCAGTCCGAGATGTCCTCGCGCGAGACGCAGCTGGCCGCCAAGCAGCGTGAGCTGGAGACCGCGGTGGAGACGTTCCGCAAGGACTCGGCGGCCATGAGCGAGTCGAGCCGCAAGGCGCGCGAGCAGGAGCTGGCCGCGCAGCAGCGGGACATGATCGGCAGCGCGCAACGCTTCGAGGGCGAGATCCAGCAGCGCCGGGTGGAAGGCCTGCGCGAGATCGAGCAGCAGATCGGCGGGGTGATCACCAACATCGCCGAACGCAACAAGTACGACCTGGTGCTCACCGAGGGCGTGGCGTACGCCAAGGACAAGCTGGACATCACCGAGCAGGTGATCAAGGCGCTGAAGTAACCGCCGCGCGCATGGAGGCGTCAGCGGGGTTCACGGCGGGCGAGCTGGCCGCGCGGTTCGGCTGCGAGCTGCGCGGCGATCCGGCCGCGCGCGTCACCGGCGTGTGCACCCTGCAGCACGGCCGCGAGGGTTTGCTGAGCTTTCTCGCCAACGACAGCTATCGGCGCTACCTCGCCGACACCGCCGCCAGCGTGGTGGTGGTGGCGCCGCGAGACGCCGGTGAGGTGGCCGGCACGGCGCTGATCCATGCCGACCCCTATCTGATCTACGCCCGCATCGCCGCCCTGTTCGCGCCGCCACGGGCTGCCGTTCGCGGCGTGGATGCGCACGCGACGGTCGCCGCCGCGGCGACGGTGGCGCCGAGTGCGTACGTCGGTCCGCATGCGGTGATCGGTGCCGGGGCGGTGGTCGGCGAACGGGTGCGGATCGGCCCGGGCTGCGTGCTTGCCGAGGGCGTGCGGATCGAGGCGGACAGCGAGCTGGTGGCGCGGGTCTATCTCGGGCCGGGGGTGCGGCTGGGCCAGCGGGTGCTGCTGCATCCCGGCGTGACCGTGGGCGCCGACGGCTTTGGCCAGGTCTACGACGGTGAACGCTGGCTGAAGGTGCCCCAGCTCGGCAGTGTGCGCATCGAGGATGATGTCGAGATCGGCGCGAACACGACCATCGATCGCGGCGCGGTCGAGGACACCGTGCTGGAGACCGGTGTCAAGCTCGACAACCAGATCCAGGTCGGTCACAACGTGCACATCGGTGCCCACACGGTGATCGCCGGCTGTGTCGGCATCTCCGGCAGCACCCGCATCGGCCGGCGCTGCATGATCGGCGGCGGGGTCGGCATCGGCGGCCATCTGGACATCGTCGATGGCGTCACGATCACCGGCATGACCATGGTGACCCACTCGCTGACGGCGCCGGGAGTGTATTCCTCCGGCGTGCCCGTCGCGCCCAATCGCACCTGGCGGCGCAATGCGATGCGCTTCCAGCATCTGGATGAACTGGCCCGGCGGCTGTCGGCGCTGGAGCGGCGCCTGACGCGGGAGTCGCCGGGCGCGGGGGAAGAGGAGTCCTCGTGAGTGAGCTGAAGATCGAGGAGATCCTCGGTTACCTGCCGCACCGTTATCCGTTCCTGCTGCTGGACCGCGTCCTGCACTGCGAGCCGGGCGAGCGGGTGCTGGCCCTGAAGAACGTGACCATCAACGAGCCGTTCTTCAATGGCCACTTCCCCGGCCGCCCGGTCATGCCCGGCGTGCTGCTGCTGGAGGCCATGGCGCAGGCGACGGCCATCCTGGCCTTCCGCACGGCCCAGAACACCTATGGCAGCGGCGTCATCTATTACCTCGTCAGCATCGACAAGGCCCGCTTCAAGCGGCCGGTGGTGCCGGGTGATCAGCTGCGGCTGCACGCCACCTTCCAGCGGCGCGTGCGTCAGATGTGGAAGTTCTCCGCCTGGGCCGAGGTCGAGTCGCAGCGGGTCTGCGAGGCCGAGATCATGTGCATGGCCAAGCAGGACGAGGCGTGATCCATCCGACGGCGATCGTCGATCCCAGCGCCGAGGTCGACGCCAGCGCCGAGGTCGGTGCCTACAGCATCATCGGCGCCAAGGTGGTGCTGGGGGCCGAGGTATGGATCGGTCCGCACGTGGTGGTGCAGGGACCGACGGCCATCGGCGAGGGTACCCGCATCTTCCAGTTTGCCTCCATCGGTGAGCAGCCGCAGGACAAGAAGTACCGCGGCGAGCCGACCCGCCTGGAGATCGGCCGGCGCAATACCATCCGCGAGTACGTCACCATCAACCGCGGCACCCTGCAGGACGAGGGCTGCACCCGGCTGGGCGACGACAACTGGATCATGGCCTACGTGCACATCGCCCATGACTGCCGCATCGGCAACGATGTGATCATGGCGAACAATGCCAGCCTGGCCGGGCACGTGCAGATCGACGATCACGCCATCCTCGGCGGCTTCAGCCTCGTGCACCAGTTCTGTCGCGTCGGCCGGCACAGCTTCCTGCAGTTCGGCGCGGGTCTGAACCGCGACGTACCGCCCTACGTGGTGGCTGCCGGACTGCCGGGCGAGCCGCGGGGCATCAATGCCGAGGGCCTGCGCCGCCATGGTTTCAGCGCCGCCGAGATCCAGGCGGTCAAGCGGGCATACCGGCTGCTGTACCGGCAGGGGTTGCGGCTCGAGGATGCGCTGACGCAGCTGCAGACACTGGCGGAGGAAGAGCCGGTCGTGGCGCCGCTCGCCGCGTTCATCGGCAGCAGCCGGCGCGGCCTGATCCGTTGAGCCGGTGACGCAGGCCGTCTTCGTCGCCGGCGAGCAGTCGGGAGACCTGCTCGGCGCTTCGCTGATCGAGGCGCTGCGGGTGCGCCGCCCGTCGCTGGTCTGCAGCGGCGTGGCGGGCCCGCAGATGGTCACCGCCGGCTGCCGCGCGGAGCGATCGTCCGACGAACTGGCTGTGATGGGCCTGACCGAGGTGCTCGCCCATCTGCCGCGCCTGCTCGCGCTGCGCCGCACGCTGGTGCGCCGCTATCGGGCGCAGCCGCCGGACGTGTTCGTCGGCATCGATGCGCCGGATTTCAACCTCGGACTGGAACGACGGTTGCGCCGCGCCGGCATCCCCACCGTGCACTATGTCAGCCCCAGCGTCTGGGCCTGGCGGCAGCGGCGGGTAAAGACCGTGGCGGCCGCCGCCGACCGGCTGCTCTGCCTGTTCCCCTTCGAACTCGACTTCTACCGTGCGCACGGCGTCGATGCCCGCTTCGTCGGCCATCCGCTGGCCGACCGGCTGCCGCTGCGCGTCGATTCGCCGGCGGCGCGCCGCCGGCTCGGGCTGGCGGCGGATGGGCCGCTGCTCGCGGTGCTGCCCGGCAGCCGGCACGGCGAGGTGGCCCGGCTCGGTCCGCTGTTCGCGCAGACGCTGGCGCAGCTGGCCGCCGCCCGTCCGGCGCTGCGCTACGTCGCCCCCATGGCCTCGCCGGCGATCGATGCCCAGTTCGCGGCCGCGCTGGCCGTGCACGCGCCGCAGGTGCCGGTGCAGCGGGTGGCGGGCGAGTCGACAGCCGCCATGGCGGCGGCCGATGCGGTGCTGCTGGCCAGTGGCACGGCCACGCTCGAGGCGATGCTGCTCAAGCGGCCCATGATCGTGGCCTACCAACTGGCACCGCTCACCTGGCAGATCGTGCGGCGCATGGTGAAGGTGCCGCATGTGGCGTTGCCGAACCTGCTGGCCGGCGAGGCGCTGGTGCCGGAGTATCTGCAGGCGGATGCGACGCCGCCGGCGCTGGCCGCCGCCGTGCTCGGCATGCTGGACGATACCGCCCGCCGCGAGCGGCTGCAGGCGCGCTTTACCGAACTGCACGAGCAGCTGCGGCGGGACGCGGCCGCGCAGGCCGCCGAGGTCGTGCTGGAGCTGCTTCCGGGATAGGATTCCCCCATGGCGAGATGCGCTCCTGCAGGCTGGGTCGCGGGTGTCGACGAAGTCGGCCGGGGACCCCTGGCCGGGCCGGTGGTCGCCGCGGCCGTCATCCTCGACCCGCAGCGCGCCATCCGCGGCCTGGCCGACAGCAAGCTGCTGACCGCCGGCCGACGCGAGGTGCTGGCCGCGCGCGTGCGGGATCGTGCCCTGGCCTGCTCCATCGCCTGCGCCGACGTCTGGGAGATCGATCGACTGAACATCTTCCACGCCACGCTGCTCGCCATGCGCCGGGCCGTGCTCGGGCTCGGACTGGAGCCCGAGCAGGTGTGGGTGGACGGTACCCACACGCCGGCCGGCGGCTGGCGCAGCCGCGCCGTGCCGCAGGGCGATCGCCTGCATCGCGCCATCAGCGCCGCCTCCATCGTCGCCAAGGTCGCCCGCGATCATCAGATGCGCCGGCTCGCGGCGCACTACCCGGACTACGGCTTCGACCAGCACAAGGGCTACGGCACGGCCGCCCATCTCGCCGCGCTGCGCCGGCTGGGCCCGACCACGCACCATCGACGCAGCTTCGCGCCGGTGCGGGCGCTGCTGGAGGTGCCGGCATGAGCGAACGGCCGGCCGCCGACCCGGCGTTCGTGCACCTGCGGGTGCACAGCGAGTATTCGCTCGTCGACGGGGTGGTGCGCATCAAGCCGTTGGTGGCGGCGGCTCGTGAGCAGGGCATGCCGGCGCTGGCGGTCACCGACCACGCCAACCTCTTCGGGTTGGTGCGCTTCTATCAGGCGGCGCTCAAGGCCGGCATCAAGCCGATCGCCGGTGCCGACCTGTGGCTGGACGAGGGCGCCGGCGAGACGCCCTCGCTGTGTACGCTGCTCTGCCAGGACCTGGCCGGTTATCGCAACCTCAGCCGTCTGCTGACACTCGCCTACCAGCAGGGTCAGCAGGGGGGGCAGGTGCGGGTGCAGCGCGCGTGGGTGGCAGCGCATGCGGCCGGGCTGATCGCCCTGTCCGGCGCCGCGGAGGGTGACGTCGGCCGCGGGTTGCTGAGCGCGCGCGCGCAGGCCGGCCGGCACCGGCTGGACTGGTGGCGGCGCCACTTCGACGATCGCTTCTACCTCGAGCTGCGCCGGACCGGCCGGCCCGACGAGGACGAGTATCTGCACGCGGCCGTGGCGCTGGCGGCCGAAACGGACACGCCGGTGGTCGCCACCAACGATGTGCGCTTCCTCGCGCCGGCGGACTTCGAGGCGCACGAGGTGCGGGTGTGCATCAACAGTGGTCGCACGCTCGCCGACCCGCGGCGCCCGCGCCAGTACAGCCCGCAGCAGTACCTGCGCAGTCCGGCGGAGATGGCCGCGCTGTTCGCCGATCTGCCCGAGGCGCTCGAGAACAGCGTGGAGATCGCCAAGCGCTGCAACCTCGGCCTCACGCTGGGAGAAAATTTCCTGCCCGACTTCCCGCTGCCCCCGGGCCGCTCGGTGGGCGAGCAGCTGCGCGATCAGGCCGGGGCAGGGCTGCAGCGCCGACTGGCGGCGGGGGCGGCGGCCCCGCCGGCGGACTACGCCGCGAGGCTGGCGCACGAGCTCGACGTGATCGAGCAGATGGGTTTCCCGGGCTACTTCCTGATCGTGGCGGACTTCATCGGCTGGGCACGTGAGAACGACGTGCCGGTCGGTCCCGGCCGTGGTTCCGGCGCCGGCTCGCTGGTGGCCTATGCGCTCGGCATCACCGATCTGGATCCGCTGGCGCACGAGCTGCTGTTCGAACGCTTCCTCAATCCCGAGCGCGTGTCGATGCCGGACTTCGACATCGACTTCTGCATGGCCGGGCGCGACCGGGTGATCGATTACGTCGCCGACCGCTACGGGCGCGACCGGGTCTCGCAGATCATCACCTTCGGCACCATGGCGGCCAAGGCAGTGGTGCGCGATGTCGGTCGGGTGCTGGGCCATCCGTACGGCTTCGTCGACCGCATCGCCAAGCTCATCCCCTTCGAGCTCGGCATGACGCTGGACAAGGCGTTGGCGCAGGAGCCGGAGCTGCGCACGCTCTATGAGAGTGACGAGGCCGTGCAGGCGCTGATCGACCTCGCCCGGGCGCTGGAGGGCCTGGCGCGCAACGCCGGCAAGCATGCCGGCGGCGTGGTGATCGCCCCGGGGCCGCTGACCGATTTCGCGCCGCTGTACTGCGAGCCGGGCGGCGCCAGTCTGGTCACGCAGTTCGACAAGGATGACGCCGAGCGCATCGGTCTGGTGAAGTTCGACTTCCTCGGCCTGCGCACGCTCACGATCATCGACTGGGCCGTCAAGCAGATCAATTGCAGCCGGGCGCAGGCCGGCGAGCCGCCGCTGGTGCTGGCCGAGCTGCCGATGGACGACCCGGCCGCCTACGCGCTGCTCAAGGCGCAACAGACCACCGCCGTGTTCCAGCTGGAATCGCGGGGCATGAAGGATCTGATCAAGCGGCTGCAGCCGGACTGTTTCGAGGACATCGTCGCGCTGGTGGCGCTGTTCCGGCCCGGGCCGCTGCAGTCCGGCATGGTGGATGACTTCATCAACCGCAAGCATGGCCGGGCCGCGGTGGAATACCCGCACCCGGCGCTCGAACCGGTGCTGCGCCCGACCTACGGCGTGATCCTCTATCAGGAACAGGTGATGCAGATCGCCCAGGTGCTGGCCGGCTACACGCTCGGTGGCGCCGACCTGCTGCGCCGGGCGATGGGCAAGAAGAAGCCCGAGGAGATGGCCAAGCAGCGCGAGATCTTCACTGCCGGCGCAGAGGCCAACGGGGTCGGGCGCGAGCTTGCGACCTACATCTTCGATCTGATGGAGAAGTTCGCCGGCTACGGCTTCAACAAGTCGCACTCGGCCGCCTATGCGCTGCTTTCCTACCAGACCGCCTGGCTCAAGGCACACTATCCGGCGCACTTCATGGCCGCCGTGCTCTCCGCCGACATGGAGCACACCGACAAGATCGTCACGCTGATCGACGAATGCGAGCAGCGGGGACTGACGGTCGAGCCACCGGACGTCAACGCCTCGGACTGGCAGTTCACCGCCCGCGATGCGACGACGCTGCGCTACGGGCTCGGCGCCATCAAGGGGGTCGGCGAGGGCGCGATCGAGGGGCTGCTGGCGGAACGGGCCGCGGGCGGACCCTTCGCCGACCTGTTCTCCCTGTGCCGGCGCGGTGATGCTCGCCGGCTCAACCGGCGTGTGCTCGAGGCGCTGATCCGGGCCGGGGCGCTCGATGGTCTCGGCGCCAACCGTGCCACCCTGGCGGCCACGGTCGAGCCGGCGCTGCGGGCCGCCGAGCAGAGCGCCGCCGCGGCCGCCACGGGGCAGGAGGATCTGTTCGGCGTCGCCGCCGGTACGGCCGCCGCGCCGGTCGCGCTGCCGGCGACGCTGCCCGACTGGCCGGAGAACGAGCGCCTGCAGGGGGAGAAGGAAACCCTCGGGCTCTATCTCAGCGGCCATCCGATACTCGCCCACCTGGCGGAGCTGGCGCAGTTCACCGACGGGCGCATCAGCGAGATCGTGGCATCGGCGGAAGGGCGGGCCGGCTCACAGTTCCGGGTGCTGGCGGGCCTGGTCGTCAGCATCCGGCGCCAGGCCGGCAAGCGCGCCTTCCTGGTGCTGGACGATCGCAGCGCGCGCATCGAGCTGACGGTGTTCGAGGAGCAGTACCAGCAGTACAGGTCGCTGCTGGTGCCCGACCAGCTGCTGATCGTCGAGGGCAACGTCAGTTTCAGCGAATTCACCGGCGGCTACCGGGTCCAGCCGCGGGAGATCCTCGATCTGCCGCAGGCCAGGGAGCGCTATGCAGGCACCATGCTCCTCGCGCCGGCGGCGCCGGTACCGGAGTTGGCGACCCGGCTGGAGGCCCTGCTCGCGCCGCACCGGGGCGGTCGCTGCGCCGTGCGGCTGCACTGGCCGGTGGCGGCCGGCCCGCAGCGGCTCCGGGCCGCGCTGACGCTGGGCGAGGACTGGCGGGTGCACCCGCGACCGGCCCTGCTGGAGGCCCTGGGCGAACTGCTGGGCGAGGCCGCGGTGCAGCTGCGCTATCGCCGGCCAGCCCCGCCGGCCAGCCGATCCGGCCCGCCGCGACGCCTGGCACGCGCCTCGGGCTAGGCGCGCCGCCCGCGGGCCGCCGGCGAGTGGCCGCACCGACGGGGGCATGTTCAAATACGGGCCTGCCAGCAAGAACGAGAACGATGGACCCGAACTTTCTCGAATTCGAACAGCCCGTCGCCGAACTGGAGGCGCGCATCCGCGAGCTGCGCCTGGTGGACGACGATGCCGGCATCAACATCAGCGATGAGATCGAGCGGCTGGAGGCGAAGAGCCGCGAACTGACGGCCTCCATCTTCGGCGCGCTGACGCCCTGGCAGGTCTCGCAGCTCGCCCGGCACCCGCATCGCCCGTACACCCTCGACTATACCGCCGAGATCTTCGATGGCTTCGAGGAACTGCATGGCGATCGTGCCTTCGCCGACGATCCGGCCATCGTCGGCGGTCTCGCCGAGCTCGAGGGCCGGCCGGTGATGCTGATCGGCCACCAGAAGGGGCGCGATACCAAGGAGAAGGTGGCCCGCAACTTCGGCATGCCCAAGCCAGAGGGCTATCGCAAGGCGCTGCGCCTGATGCAGCTGGCCGAGCGCTTCGCTCTGCCGGTGCTGACCTTCATCGACACCCCGGGGGCCTACCCGGGCATCGGTGCCGAGGAGCGTGGGCAGAGCGAGGCCATCGCCCGCAACCTGTTCGTGATGTCGCGGCTGCGCACCCCGATCATCGCCACTGTGATTGGCGAGGGCGGCTCGGGTGGGGCGCTGGCCATCGGCGTGGGCGACCGGGTGGCCATGCTGCAGTTCAGCACCTACTCGGTGATCTCGCCGGAAGGCTGCGCCTCGATCCTGTGGAAGGACGCCGCCCGCGCCGAGGACGCCGCCGCCGCCATGGGGCTCACCTCCGATCGGCTGCGCGAGCTCGGCCTGGTCGATGCGGTGGTCGAGGAGCCGCTGGGTGGGGCGCATCGGGCCCCCGCAGCCATGGCGCAGTCGCTGAAGCGTTATCTCGTCGAGACGCTCGATGAGCTCGCCAGCAGGCCGCTCGCGACCCTGCTCGAGCAGCGTGCGGCGCGGATCGCCGGCTACGGCAGCTACCGCAGCGGCTGAGCGGCACGGCGGTTGCCTCCGCCCGTGAACCCGCTGCCGGCAGTGCGGACGCCAGCCGAGCTGCGGTGCGCCCTGGGCGCGCTGGATCCGGACTTTCCCCATCCGGGCGGCTATGCGCTGGCCTGCAGCGGCGGCGCCGATACGGTCGCGCTGCTGCATCTGCTGGCCCGCCTGCAGTGGGCTACGCCGCGGCTGCGGCTGCGGGTGCTGCACGTCGATCACCGGCTGCATGCCGATTCATCCACCACGGCCGCGGCGGTGCAGGCGCTGGCCGCCAGCTTCGGCCTTGCCTGCCGCGTACTGGTGCTGGCGCAGCGGCCGGCATCGGGCGAGAGCGTCGAAGCCTGGGCGCGCGAGCACCGCTATGCGGCGCTGGCCGCGGCGCTGGATCCGGCCGAACGGCTGCTGACCGCCCACCACGCTCAGGATCAGGCCGAAACCGTGCTGCTACAGGCATTGCGCGGCGCCGGCCCGGCCGGGCTGGCCGGCATCGCCGCTCGTCGCGCACTGGCGCCCGGCGCAACGCCGCGGTTGCTGCGCCCCCTGCTGGCCACGCCGCGCGCCGGGCTGCGCGACTACGTGCGCGCGCGGCAGCTGCCGGTGCGGGAGGATCCGACCAACGCCGAGACGCGCTTCGCCCGCAACCATCTGCGCCGCGAGCTCTGGCCGGCGCTCACCGGTCGCTGGCCGGGCGCCGAGCGCGCGCTTGGCCGCGTCGCCCGGCTGCAGGCCGAGCAGCGCGAGCTGGCGGCCGAGCTCGCGGCAATCGATCTGGCGGCCTGTCTGCATGCCACGCGTCCCGACCGGCTGCCGGTGGCCCCCCTGCAGGGACTGTCGGCCGCGCGCCAGCGCAACCTGCTGCGCCACTGGCTGGCGCGCGCCGGGCTGACGGCGCCGAATGCGGAGCGGCTGGGGCAGCTGCAGGCGGCGCTGCTGCACCGGCCGGCGGGACGGGTCGCCTGGGCAGGCGGGGAAGTGCGCCGCTACCGCGATCATCTCTACGCGCTGACCGCCGACGACCCGGCCGTGGCGGCGTCAGGCGCCATTTCCTGGCCCTTGCTCTGGCCACGGCCGGTCGCGGCGCCGCTGGCGCTCGGCCGGCTCGGTCGACTGCGGCTGGCGGCGGATGCGGCGTTGCCGGAGGCCGCCGGGCAGGGTCCGCTCCTGGTCGACGTGCGCCGGGGCGGGGAGCGCTGGACGCAACAGGCCTGCAGCCGGCCGGTGAAAGCGCTGCTGCAGGAGGCGGGCGTGGTGCCCTGGCGGCGCGACGCGCTGCCGTTCATCTGGCGGCCTGCCGCGGCCGGACAGCCACGGCGTCTGCTGGCGGTGGCGGGTTTGGCGCTGCGCGCAGCGCCGGGCGGGCCGGCGCTGCGCGTGCTCTGGGAGGGTGCGCCACCTCTCGACTGAGCGGGCTCCGGCTTCATCGGCAATCGGCCTTCTGGTACCGTGGCGCTTTCGTGCCCCCGCGCTCGCTGCCCGTCTTTCGCCGCTGACATGACGCGATTCATCTTCGTCACCGGTGGTGTGGTGTCCTCCCTTGGCAAGGGAATCGCCGCCGCCTCGCTGGGCGCCATCCTCGAGGCCCGCGGGCTGAAGGTCTCGATGGTCAAGCTCGACCCGTACATCAACGTCGATCCGGGCACGATGAGCCCCTTCCAGCATGGCGAGGTGTTCGTCACCGACGATGGCACCGAGACCGATCTGGACCTCGGCCACTACGAACGCTTCGTGCGCACCACCACCGGGCGCCACAGCAACTACACCACCGGACGGATCTACGAGGCCGTGATCCAGAAGGAGCGGCGCGGCGACTATCGCGGCGGCACGGTGCAGGTGATCCCGCACATCAACGACGAGATCAAGGACTGCATCCATCGCGGCGCCGGCGATGCCGACGTCTGCCTGGTCGAGATCGGCGGTACCGTGGGCGACATCGAATCGCTGCCGTTCCTCGAGGCGATCCGCCAGCTCGGCACCGAGCTCGGTCCGGCGACAAGCCTGTTCCTGCATCTGACGCTGGTGCCCTATATCCCGAGTGCCGGCGAGATCAAGACCAAGCCAACCCAGCATTCGGTGAAGGAACTGCGCTCGATCGGCATTCAGCCGGATATCCTGCTGTGCCGGGCCGACCGGCCGCTGCCGGCCGACGAGCGGCGCAAGATCGCGCTGTTCACCAATGTGCAGGAGCGGGCGGTGATCTCGGCAGTGGACGTGGACGACGTGCACCGCATCCCGCTGCTGCTGCAGGAGCAGGGCCTGGACAGCATCGTGCTGGAGCGCTTCGGCCTGGATCTGCCGCCGGCGGACCTGGGCGAGTGGCGGCATGTGGTCGAGGCGGCCCGCCGGCAGGATCAGGACGTGGTCGTCGGCATGATCGGCAAGTACCTCGAGCTGACCGATGCCTACATGTCGCTGAACGAGGCGCTCGCGCACGCCGGCATCCATACCGGCACCCGGGTCCGCATCGAGTACATCGAGGCCGAGCGGATCGAACGCGAGGGGCCGGGTTGTCTCGCCGGACTCGATGCCATTCTCGTGCCCGGCGGCTTCGGACGCCGGGGTGTCGAGGGCAAGATCCTCGCGGCCCGCTATGCCCGCGAGCACAAGGTGCCCTACCTCGGCATCTGCCTCGGCATGCAGGTGGCGGTGGTCGAGTATGCCCGCGACGTCGCGGGCCTGGCAGCCGCCCAGAGCACCGAATTCGATGCCGACACGCCGCATCCGGTGATCGCGCTGGTGACCGAGTGGCTCGATGCCGCCGGGCAGCGCCAGCAGCGCGATGGCGAGGCGCCGCGTGGCGGCACCATGCGCCTGGGGGCGCAGCGCTGCCTGCTGACCCGCGGCTCGCTGGCCCACGATGTCTATCAGGCCGACAGCATTGTCGAGCGCCACCGCCATCGCTACGAGTTCAACAACCGATACCTGGAACGGCTGACCGGGGCCGGCCTGCGCGTGACCGGCACCTCGGCCGACGGGCAGCTGGTCGAGATCGTCGAGATCGCCGAGCATCCCTGGTTCCTCGGCTGCCAGTTCCATCCCGAGTTCCGCTCCACGCCCCGCGACGGCCATCCGCTGTTCATCAGCTACATCCGCGCGGCGGCACGGCATCGGCAGACGCGCCAGCAGCAGGCCGTGGCGTGAGGCTGCTCGACTTCGAGGTCGGTATCGATCGGCCGCTGTTCCTGATCGCCGGCCCCTGCGTGGTGGAAGGCATGGCGCTGGCCGAGGAGACGGCCGGTCGGCTGCAGGAGATCACCGCCCGGCTGGGCGTGCCGTTCATCTACAAGTCCTCGTTCGACAAGGCGAACCGGTCATCGCACTCGAGCTTTCGCGGTCCGGGCCTGGCCGAGGGACTGAAGGTGCTGGAGCACGTCAAGCGCACCTTCGGCCTGCCGGTGCTGACCGATGTGCACGAGGACACGCCGCTGGACGAGGTCGCGGCCGTCGCCGACGTGCTGCAGACGCCCGCCTTCCTCTGCCGGCAGACCAATTTCATCCAGAACGTGGCGCGCCAGGGCCGGCCGGTGAACATCAAGAAGGGCCAGTTCCTCTCACCCTGGGAGATGGACAACGTCATCGACAAGGCCCGTGCGGTGGGCAACGAGCAGGTCATGGCCTGCGAGCGGGGCGTGAGCTTCGGCTACAACAACCTGGTCTCGGACATGCGCGCGCTGGCGGTGATGCGTCGGAGCGGCGCGCCGGTGGTGTTTGATGCCACCCACTCGGTGCAGCTGCCCGGCGGTCAGGGCGACCGCTCGGGCGGGCAGCGGGAGTTCGTGCCGGTGCTGGCGCGCGCCGCCGTGGCGGCGGGCGTCGCCGGCGTATTCATGGAAACGCATCCGCGCCCCGACGAGGCCAGGAGCGACGGCCCCAACGCCTGGCCGCTCGACCGGATGGCGGCACTGCTCGAGACACTGGTGGCGCTGGATCGGGTCGTGAAGGCCGGTCCGTTGCTGGAAGATGATCGCTAGCACCGGCCGCAGCCGGTGCCTCGGAACAAGGATGGAGCACTGATGGCATCGATCACCGACATTCGTGGCCTGGAGATTCTCGATTCGCGCGGCAACCCGACGGTGGAGGCAGTGGTGACGCTGTCCAGCGGCGCGCGCGGCCGCGCCGGCGTGCCCTCGGGTGCCTCGACCGGCGCCCGCGAGGCGGTCGAGCTGCGCGATGGCGATGCCGACCGTTACCTCGGCAAGGGCGTGCTGCAGGCCGTGGCCAACATCAACGGCCCGATCCGCGACACGCTGCGGCCGATGGACCCGCTGGACCAGGCGGGGATCGACCGGCGCCTGATCGAACTGGACGGTACCGACAACAAGTCCCGGCTGGGTGCGAACGCGCTGCTCGCCGTCTCTCTGGCCGCGGCCAAGGCGGCGGCGGCCCATGCCGGCGTGCCGCTGTACCGGCATCTGCTCGGCGAGCGGGAGCCAGTGATGCCGGTGCCGATGATGAACATCATCAACGGCGGTGCCCATGCGGACAACAACGTCGACCTGCAGGAATTCATGATCCTGCCGGTCGGGGCGCCGAGCTTCGCCGAAGCGCTGCGCTGCGGCGCGGAGATCTTCCATCACCTGAAGCAGGTGCTGCAGGGGAAGGGGCTGGCCACCGCCGTCGGCGATGAGGGCGGTTTCGCCCCGGACCTCAGCTCGAACGAGGCGGCGCTGGAGACCATCATCGCGGCGATCGAACGCGCCGGCTATGCGGCCGGCAAGGACGTCTACCTCGGCCTCGACGTGGCCAGCTCGGAGTTCTGCGAGCAGGGCCGCTATCGGCTCGCCTCGGAGGGCCGCGAGTATGACGCCGCCGGCTTCGCCGACTATCTGGCCGATCTGGTCGCGCGCTATCCGATCGTGTCGATCGAGGATGGCATGAGCGAGGACGACTGGAGCGGCTGGAAGGCACTCACCGAAAAGCTCGGCCGACGGGTGCAGCTGGTGGGCGATGATCTGTTCGTCACCAATACCGCGATCCTGCAGCGTGGCATCGAGGAAGGGATCGCCAATTCCATTCTCATCAAGCCGAACCAGATCGGCACGCTGACCGAGACGCTGGAGGCGATCACCATGGCGACGGAGGCGGGCTACACCGCCGTGGTCTCCCATCGCTCCGGCGAGACCGAGGATGACACCATCGCCGATCTGGCCGTGGCCACGGCCGCCACCCAGATCAAGACGGGTTCGCTGTGCCGCAGCGATCGGGTCGCCAAGTACAATCGCCTGCTGTACATCGAGGCCGAGCTGCAGGGCGGCGGGCGCTATCCCGGCGCGGCGGCCTTTCCGCCGAGCGTGTTCGGCAGCTGAATCGCCGCCCGTGGGCGCCCGCTGGGTGACCGCCATCCTGGCGGTGGTGCTGCTCGTGCTGGGCTATCAGTTGCTGCTCGACCGGGCCGGTCTGCGCGCCTGGTGGCGGGTGTCCGAGCGGATCGAGTCGCAGCAGCGTGAGAACGATGCGGCGCGCACGCGCAATGAGCTGTTGGCGGCCGAGGTGCGCGACCTCAAGCAGGGCCTGGACGCCGTCGAGGAACGTGCGCGCTGGGAGCTTGGCATGATCCGCCGCGGCGAGATCTTCTTTCAGCACATCGAGCCGGCGCCGCCCACCGATGACTGAGCCGCTGTGGGCCATCGTGCCGGCGGCCGGCTGCGGCCGCCGCGTGGGTGGCACCGTGCCGAAGCAATACCTGCCGCTGGCCGGTGCGAGCGTCATCGAGCACGCGCTGGCCAGCGTGCTCGCCGCGCCTGGCCTCGATGGCGTGATGGTGGCGCTGGCGACCGGAGATGATCGTTTCGCGCGCCTGCCGCTGGCCGGCGATCCACGGGTGCATCGGGTGATCGGCGGCGCCGAGCGGGCGCATTCGGTCCTCGCCGCCGCCGATGCCCTGGCGGCCCGGCTACCGGCGGCCGACCGCGCCTGGGTGCTGGTGCACGACGCGGCCCGGCCGTGCCTGCATCCGGATGATCTGGCGCGTCTGCTGGCCTGCCGCGGCGCGACGCCCGGCGCGCTGCTGGCCTGCCCGCTCGCCGATACCCTCAAACAGGCCGCGGCCAGCGAAGCGGAGCGGCCCGTGGTGGCGCGTACCCTGCCACGCGAGGGGCTCTGGCGGGCGATGACACCGCAGCTATTTCCGCTCGCGCTGCTGCGAGAGGCGCTGCGCGCGGGGCTCAACGCCGGTGCGATGCCGACCGACGAGGCGGATGCGCTCGAGCGCCTGGGGCACGCGCCCGTGCTGGTGCCCGGCCGCGCCGATAACCTCAAGATCACCCGGCCGGAGGATCTGGCCCTCGCCGGCGCGGTGCTGGCGGCGCGGGGGGTGGCGTGAACCTGCGGATCGGCCATGGCTTCGACGTCCATGCCTTCGGCCCGGGCGCGTTCGTCACGCTCGGTGGCGTGCGCATCACGCACGGGCAGGGGCTGCGCGCGCACTCCGATGGGGACGTGGTGCTGCATGCGCTGTGCGATGCCCTGCTGGGGGCCGCAGCGCTCGGCGACATCGGGCGCCACTTCCCCGACACCGACGCGCGCTGGGCCGGCATCGACAGCCGCCTGCTGCTGCGCGAGGTGCAGGCGCGGCTGGGCGAGGCGGGCTGGCGCTGCATCAATGTGGACATCACCGTCATCGCCCAGGCGCCGCGTCTGGCACCCCACATCGAGGTTATGCGCAGGCACATCGGCGCGGATCTGCAGCTGCCGGGGGACGCGGTGAACGTCAAGGCGACCACCACCGAACGGCTCGGCGCCATCGGGCGTGGCGAGGGCATCGCCGCCCACGCCGTCGCACTGCTGGGGTCGGCATGACCTCGCCGGCCCCGGCGCCAGCCGAGGATCCGGCACGGCTGCCGTACGCTCACGGGCAGCCGCCGGCCACCGGTGTGATCCGCTGCCGGCCGGAGGATTTCGTCGTTCGCGAGCAACTGGGTTTCGCGCCGGACGAGGACGGCCAGCATCTGCTGGTCCGCGTGCGCAAGCGGCAGGCGAACACGCACTATGTGGCCCGCCGGCTGGCGGTGCTCGCCGGCGTCGGCCCCGCCGCGGTCGGCTGGGCCGGTCGCAAGGACCGCCATGCCGTGGCCGAGCAGTGGTTTTCGCTGGACCTGGCCGGCCGCGAGGCGCCGGCATTGGCGGCATTGGCCGCGTCGGAGCCGGAGTTCGACGTGCTGGCGGTGCACCGGCATCGACGCAAGCTGCGTATCGGCGCGCTGGCCGGCAATCAATTCGAGATCACGGTGCGCGAGCTCATGGGCGAGCCGGCGGCGCTGGCAGCACGGCTGGCGCAGCTGGCTGCGGGCGTACCGAACTACTTCGGCCCGCAGCGATTTGGCCGGGGCGGCGCCAACCTGCAGTCAGACCGTCTGCCTCGTGGGCGCGAACCGCGCGCCATGGTGCTCTCCGCCGCTCGCGCGGCGATCTTCAACGCGGTGCTGGCCGCGCGTGTGCGGGATGGCTCCTGGCAGCGCCTGTTGCCGGGCGACCTGGCCCAGCTCAGCGGTAGCGAGAGCTGGTTCGTCGTGACGCCGGCCGAGGATCCGGCGGCCCTGGCCGAGCGGCTGGCGGCGGGCGACCTCGCGCCGAGTGGGCCGCTGTGGGGGGAGAGCGGCAGTCCGGCGGGCGGCGCAGTCGGCGAGCTGGAGCAGGCCGTGGCGGCGAGCCTGCCGCGCGCGCTCGGCCTGATCGGTCAGGGGCGCATGAAGCCGGCACGGCGCCCGCTGATCCTGCGGCCGCAGGCGCTGGACTGGTCGTTGGCAGCGGACACCCTGTGTGTGTCCTTCACGCTGCCGGCCGGCGGCTACGCCACCTCGCTGCTGCGCGAGGCGCTGGGCGTGGTGGACCGGGCGGCCGAGCGGGTCAGTGATAGCGCCAGCGGCGCTGCAGCCGGCTGATGACCGCGGCCGGATAGCGATAGCTGCCGAGGCTGCCGTTGTAGCGCGCCAGGGCCCGGGTCATGTCGCCCCGTTCGATGTCCAGATAGTGCCGCAGAATGGTGCAGCCGAATTGCAGGTTGGTGACCACGTCGAACAGGTCGTCCTGCGGCCGTTCCAGCTCGTCCAGCCAGAATGGCATGACCTGCATCAGTCCCCGCGCGCCGGCATGGCTGATGGCAAAGCGGTCGAAGCCGCTCTCCACCTCGATCAGGGCCAGCACCAGCTCGGGTGCGAGCTCCGCCCGCCGGGCTTCCCGGTGCACCAGCTGCAGCAGCTCGAGCCGGTCCGCCGGATCGCGCAGGAAGGGCGCGAGGCGCTGCGACATGCTGAGCAGCCAGACCTCGGCGTCGAAGCGGTGCTCGAAGCTGTCGGCGCCGGCGATGGTGCGCTCCAGGGCGCCGCGCAGCAGGGTGCGTTCGGTCGGATCGATCGGCACTGACGTGGTGGCGCCCAGTGGCAGGGGCGTGGTGGCAAGCAGGATCAGCAGGAGCCGGACGTGCGCCGCGAGGAGGCGGGGACGTGCACGCCGCGGCACGCGTCAGCCGTCCGGGCGCAGCCGGCGCTGCAGCCAGCCGGGCGCATCGGCCAGCGGGATCAGCGTGGCCTCGGCATCGCGCCGGCCCTGATACTCGATCTCGCCGGCGTCGAGCCCGCGCTCGCTCAGCACCACACGGTGGGGCACGCCGATGAGCTCCATCTCGGCGAACATCACGCCGGGGCGCAGGCCACGATCATCCAGCAGTACTGCCAGGCCGGCGGTCGTAAGCGCCTCGTAGAGCGTCTGTGCCGCCGCGCGCACGCGCTCTGAGCGGGCGTAGTGCATCGGCAGCAGCGCGAGATCGAACGGGGCGATCGCCGCCGGCCAGCAGATGCCGCGCTCGTCGTGATGCTGCTCGATGGCCGCCGCCACGATGCGCGAGACGCCGATGCCGTAGCAGCCCATGGTGACGGCCTGCTCGCGGCCCTGATCGTCCGCGACCCGGGCGTTCATCGTCTCGCTGTACTTGCGGCCGAGCTGGAAGATGTGTCCGACCTCGATGCCGCGGGCGATCTCCAGCGTGCCGGCGCCATCCGGGCTCGGATCGCCCGGCACGACCTGTCGCAGGTCCACTGCCCCCGGGGCCGGCACGTCGCGCCCCCAGACCAGGCCGTCGTGGAACTCGCCTTCGCCCGCCGGTGCCGCGAAGCCGGTGAGGGCGGCGGCGGCGTGATCGGCCAGGATCGGCCCCTGCCAGCACGTCAGGTCGAGCGCGCCGGCGTTCACACCCTCCAGTCCGGCCAGCGTGGCAGCGGGGGCGACACGCAGCGGGTCGGCGAGCATCGGCAGCTTCTGCGCCTTGATCTCGTTGAGGTCGTGATCGCCGCGCAGCACCAGCGCCACCCACGGCGCCTCCCGGCCGGCCACCAGCTGCACCTCGACCCGCTCGTGACGGCCGACCGCGCCGGCGATGGCGCCGCTGCGGCGGACAGCGGCGGGGTGTTCGCTGGTCTCGCCCGGCTCGGCGGCCGCGGGCGCCATGGCCGGCGCCAGCTCGACGTTGGCGGCGTAGTCGCTGACCGTGGAGAAGGCGATCGCATCCTCGCCGGAATCGGCCAGAACGTGAAACTCGTGCGATTGACTGCCGCCCATGCTCCCGGTGTCGGCCTGCACGGCGCGATAGTTGAGGCCGATCCGCTCGAAGATGCGGCTGTAGGCTGCGTACATCCGCTCGTAGGTGGCCTGCAGTGAGGCGTCGTCCAGATGGAAGGAGTAGGCGTCCTTCATCAGGAATTCGCGGGCACGCATCACGCCGAAGCGCGGGCGGACCTCGTCGCGGAACTTGGTCTGGATCTGGTAGAAGGTCACCGGCAGCTGCTTGTGGCTGCGGATCTCGCGGCGGAAGATGTCGGTGATGATCTCCTCATGCGTCGGGCCGAGGCAGAAGCGGCGCTCATGACGGTCCGTCAGGCGCAGCAACTCGGGGCCGAAGCGATCCCAGCGTCCGGATTCCTCCCACAGCTCGGCCGGCTGCACCATCGGCAGCAGCAGCTCCAGCGCGCCGGCGGCATCCATCTCCTCGCGTACGATGCGCTCCACCCGGCGCAGCACGCGCAGACCGAGCGGCATCCAGCTGTACAGGCCGCTGGCCATCTGCCGGATCATGCCGGCGCGCAGCATCAGCCGGTGGCTCGCCAGCTCCGCCCCCGCGGGTATTTCGCGGGTGGTCGACAGGTGAAAGCGGGATGCGCGCATGGCTCGGCCGGACTCCGGCGGGTGTGGGGACCGCGGCATTGTCACTTGATGCCGCGGGGCCGGACAAGTATTTTTAGCGGTTGCTCCGCGCGTTGACGCAGCACTGCGACGGGCCCGACGAGACGTTCGGGCCCGTCTCCGTTAGCGCAGCACGCGGCGAACTCATCTCCAGGAGTCCTGATCCGGTGGAACTGAGCGGCGCGGAAATACTCGTCGAATGCCTGAAACGCGAGCAGGTGGAATACGTCTTCGGTTATCCGGGTGGCGCGGTCCTGCCGATCTACGACGTGCTGAACCTGCAGGATGACGTCAAGCACATCCTGGTGCGGCACGAGCAGGGCGCGACCCATGCCGCCGATGGCTACGCCCGTGCCACCGGGCGGGCCGGCGTGGCGCTGGTGACCTCCGGCCCGGGCGTGACCAATGCCGTCAGCGGCATCGCCACCGCCTTCATGGATTCGATCCCGATGGTGGTGCTGACCGGCCAGGTGCCCACCGGTGCGATCGGCAGCGACGCCTTCCAGGAAGTCGATTCGGTCGGCATCACCCGCCCCTGCGTGAAGCATAACTTCCTGGTCAAGGACGTCACCGAGCTGGCGGCGACGCTGCGGCGGGCGTTCTTCATCGCCACCAGCGGCCGCCCCGGTCCGGTGGTGGTCGACATCCCGAAGGACGTGGCCATCGCCAAGGCGCCGTTCGTGTTCCCCGACAAGGTCGACATCCGCTCCTACCGGCCGGTGGACAAGGGGCATCCCGGGCAGATCCGCAAGGCCGTGGAGCTGATGCTCGGCGCGCAGCGGCCGGTGATCTACAGCGGCGGCGGCGTGGTGCTCGATCGCGCCGCGGCCGAGCTGACCGAGCTCACGCGCCTGCTGGGCTACCCCATCACCCAGACCCTGATGGGCCTCGGCGCCTACCCGGGCACCGATCGCCAGTCGCTCGGCATGCTGGGCATGCACGGGACCTATGAGGCGAACATGGCGATGCACCATTGCGATGTGCTGATCGCCATCGGGGCGCGCTTCGATGATCGCGTCACGGGCAACGTGGAGAAGTTCTGCCCGCACGCGCAGATCATCCACATCGACATCGATCCGTCCTCGATCGCCAAGACCGTCAAGGTCGACATTCCCATCGTCGGTGGCGTGCGCAACGTGCTCGGGCAGATGCTGGGCATGCTGCGCGAGTCGAGCGCGCGGCCGGACGGCGGGGCACTGGCGGCCTGGTGGCAGCAGATCGAGGAGTGGCGCAGCCGCGAGTGCCTGCGCTACGAGCGCAGCGAGACGATCATCAAGCCGCAGTCGGTGATCGAGCAGCTCTACGCGGTGACCGGCGGCGACGCCTACGTGTGCTCGGATGTCGGCCAGCACCAGATGTGGGCGGCGCAGTACTACAAGTACGACCGGCCCAACCGCTGGATCAACTCCGGCGGCCTCGGGACCATGGGCTTCGGCCTGCCCGCCGCGATGGGTGCACAGCTCGCCGACCCGACGGCGAAGGTGGCCTGCGTGACGGGCGAGGCCAGCGTGATCATGTGCATCCAGGAGCTGTCGACCTGCCTGCAGTACGGACTGCCGATCAAGGTCGTGCTGCTGAACAACCGCTACATGGGCATGGTGCGTCAGTGGCAGGAATTCTTCTATCAGAAGCGCTATGCCATGTCCTACATGGAGGCACTGCCCGATTTTGTGAAGCTCGCCGAGGCCTTCGGCCACGTCGGCATGCGCATCGAGCGCCCCGGTGACGTGGAGGGAGCGCTGCGCGAGGGCTTCGCGATGACCGACCGGCTGGTGTTCATGGACTTCCAGACCGATCCCACCGAGAACGTCTACCCGATGGTGCCGGCCGGCGCCGGTCAGAACGAAATGATCCTGGTGTGAACATGCGGCATATCGTCTCGATCCTGCTGGAGAACGAGTCCGGCGCCCTGTCGCGGGTGGCTGGCCTGTTCTCCGCCCGCGGCTACAACATCCAGTCCCTGACGGTGGCGCCGACCGAGGATCCCTCGCTGTCGCGCATGACGATCGTCACCACCGGCAGCGCCGAGATCATCGAGCAGATCCTCAAGCAGCTGAACAAGCTGGTGGACGTGGTCAAGCTGATCCTGCTGACCGAGCGCGAGCACATCGAGCGGGAGCTGCTCCTGGTCAAGGTGCAGGCGCGCGGCGGGCAGCGCGAGGAAGTCAAGCGTCTGGCGGACATCTTCCGCGGACACATCGTGGACGTCACCGAGAGCACCTATACGGTCGAGGTGACCGGCGATGGCAGCAAGCTGGACGCGTTTCTGCGTGGCCTCGGCGAGGGCAACATCCTCGAGGTCGTGCGCACCGGCGTCTCCGGCATTGCCCGCGGCGAGAGCGCCCTGCGTCTCTAGCCGCGCCGGCCCTCCCACCCCTTTTCGTCCTGCCCGCGCTGGCGGCAGGCTCTGCACAGGAAGTCGAGCTGATGAACATCTTCTATGACAAAGACGCGGATCTTTCCCTGATCCAGTCGCGCAAGGTGGCGATCCTGGGATACGGCTCCCAGGGCCATGCCCACGCCAACAACCTGAAGGATTCGGGTGTGGACGTGGTCGTCGGCCTGCGGGCCGGCTCGGCCTCGGCCGAGAAGGCGCAGGCCGCGGGGCTCGCGGTTGCCGAGCTCGCCGAGGCGGTGGCCGCGGCGGACGTGGTGATGGTGCTGGCGCCGGACGAGCACCAGGCGGCGCTGTACCGCGATGTCATCGAGCCGAACATCAAGCAGGGCGCCGCACTGGCCTTCGCGCACGGCTTCAACATCCACTTCGGTCAGATCGAGCCGCGGGCGGATCTGGACGTGATCATGGTCGCGCCGAAGGGGCCGGGTCATCTGGTGCGCTCGACCTATACCCAGGGGGGCGGCGTGCCCAGCCTGATCGCGGTGTTCCAGGATCGCAGCGGCCAAGCGCGCGAAGTGGCGCTGGCCTACGCCAGCGCCAACGGCGGCGGCCGCGCCGGCGTGATAGAGACGAGCTTTCGCGAGGAGACCGAGACGGACCTGTTCGGCGAGCAGGCGGTGCTCTGCGGCGGTGCCACCGCGCTGGTGCAGGCCGGCTTCGAGACGCTGACCGAGGCCGGCTATGCGCCGGAGATGGCCTACTTCGAGTGCCTGCACGAGCTCAAGCTGATCGTCGACCTCATGTACGAGGGCGGCATCGCCAACATGCGCTACTCGATCTCCAACACCGCCGAGTATGGTGATATCTCCCGCGGCCCGCGCGTGATCAACGAGCAGTCCCGGGCGGCGATGAAGGAGATCCTCAAGGAGATCCAGAGCGGCCGCTTCGCGCAGGAGTTCATCAGCGAGAACCTCGCCGGCAATGCCGTGCTCAAGGCCGAGCGGCGCCTGGCCGAGGCGCATCCGATCGAGCAGGTCGGCTCCCGGCTGCGGGGCATGATGCCCTGGATCAGCAAGGATCGCCTGGTCGACAAGAGCCGCAACTGATCCGGCCGCGGCGCGGTCCGTGGTGGAACAGCTGAGAGTCGCCCGGCCGGGCAACCTGTTGCTCGGCGTGCTGTTGCTGCTGGCGGTGGTGACGCATCTGGGCCGTGGACTGGATGCGGCGGCGTTGCTGTATGTGCTGGCCGGCCTGTGCTTCCTCTGGTTCCGGGATCCGGAGCGCCATGTACCCTCGGCGCCGCTCGGCGTGGTCAGCCCGGTCGACGGGCGGGTGGAGTCAATCGAGTCGGCGCATGATCCGTTCCTGAACCGCGAGGCGCTGTGCCTGCGCCTGAAGGTCCGCCTGCTGGGAGCGTATTCCTTGCGTGCGCCGATCGAGGGGCGGATCGTGGAGCTGCATGGCCTGCCGCCGGATGCCGGGGCAGGCTATGCGCTACACCTGAAGACCGACGAAGGCAACGAGCTGGAGCTGGTGATGACGGCACGACGACTGCGCCGGCGCGGGCCGGTCATCATGATCGGCCGGCGTCTGGGTCAGGGGCAGCACTGGGGCAGTGCCCGGCCGCTGCGGCGGGTGTCGCTGCTGCTCGAGCCCTCGGTGCGGCTGAAGGTCGAGCCGGGCGATCGCGTGACGGCGGGCAGCGATGTGCTGGCGTTGCTGAGCGCCCCGCCCAACGGCCGCTCTGGCGGGGAGCGCGAGGCCGAATGAACCGGCGTCGTCGCGGTATCTTCCTGCTGCCGAACCTGCTGACGACGGCAGCGCTGTTCGCCGGCTTCTATGCCATCGTCGCCGCCATCTCCGCAGCGCCCGAGGATGCCGCCATCGCCATCTTCGTCGCGATGCTGCTGGATGGCTTCGATGGCCGCGTGGCCCGCCTGACACAGACGGAGAGCGACTTCGGCAAGGAGTACGACAGCCTGGCCGACATGGTCAGCTTCGGGGTCGCCCCCGCCCTGGTGGTCTACCTGTGGGGGCTGTCCGAGCTGGCCGACCAAGGCTGGTACTGGAGCGAGCTGGGCTGGTTGCTCTCCTTCCTCTACGTCGCCGGCGCCGCGCTGCGCCTGGCGCGGTTCAACAGCATGCCGGGCATGCGTCGCCGGCGCTACTTCCAGGGCCTGCCGAGCCCGTCGGCCGCCGCCACCGTGGCCGGCTTCGTCTGGCTGGCCACCACGCTCGGACTGCAGGGCTTCGCCGCCGCGCTCGCCGGGCTGGTGGTCACGGGGATGGCCGGCGCGCTGATGGTCAGCAACGTCAGCTACTACAGCTTCAAGGACATCAAGCTCGCCGAGCGGGTGCCGTTCCGCTACATCCTGCTGGTGGTGCTGGGCTTCGTGCTGATTGCGCTCAATCCGCCCGCGATGCTGTTCCTGATCTTCTTCGTCTACCTGCTCTCCGGCGTGTTGCTGGCCCTGTATCGCGCTGCCCGCCTGCGCCGCGGCCGGCCGATCTTCTGATGGCGGCCGGCATCGGCATCGTCGCCGGCGCCGGGCGGCACGGCCGGTCGACATGAGCCGGCCTACCCGCAGCGACTATCTGGCGGCGCTGGAGATCGTGCCGTGGGTGGCACGGGAAGAGGCCGGCGACTCCCCGGCGGCCGGGGCGGGGGATGCGACGCCGCAAGCTTCGCCGGCGCCGCCGGTCGCCGAACCGGCCGGGCGAGCGGAAGCGGGGAGCGGCGAGTCCGGGAAACGCGGCGGGCGCGCGGCCGACGCCGTGCTCGACTGGGAGCCGCTGGCCGAGCGGGTCAGCGGCTGCACCCGCTGCGCGTTGTGCCAGAGCCGTACGCAGACGGTCTTCGGCACCGGCAACCGGCAGGCGCAGCTGATGATTGTCGGCGAGGCCCCGGGAGCGGAGGAGGACCGGCGCGGGGAGCCGTTCGTCGGCCGCGCCGGCAAGCTGCTCGACCAGATGCTGCAGGCCATCGGCAGCAGCCGTCAGCAGGCATACATCGCCAACATCCTCAAGTGTCGGCCGCCGAACAACCGGGATCCGGCAGCCGAGGAGGTGTCGGCCTGCCAGTCCTATCTGCAACGGCAGATCGCCCTGGTGCGGCCGCGGGTGCTGCTGGCGGTCGGTCGCATCGCGGCGCAGAACCTGCTGCAGGTCGCCACACCGCTCGGCAGGATGCGTGGCTCGGTGCAGCAGTATGCGCATCCCGAGGGCATGGTCATCCCGGTGATCGTTACCTATCATCCGGCCTACCTGCTGCGCAGTCCGCTGCAGAAGCGGGCGGCGTGGGACGATCTCAAGCAGGTGCTGCAAGTGCTCGAGCCGCCGGAGACAACCGCATGAGCGCCGCGCGCCCGATCCGCGAGCTGACGCTGCGCCCGCTCGACGCTAACGACCTGCCCGCGATCGATCGGATCGAGCGGCGCGCCTACGACTATCCCTGGTCGGGCGGCATCTTCAGTGACTGCCTGCGGGTTGGCTACAGCGTCTGGGGCGGGTTCGAGGATGAAGTGCTGCGGGCCTACTGCGTGATGTCGGTGGCGGTCAACGAGGCGCACGTGTTGAACCTCTGCGTGGATCCGACCTATCACGGACTGGGATTCGGCGGCCGGCTGCTCGAGCAGATGATGACCGTCGCGCGCCAACGGCAGGCGCAACGGATGCTGCTGGAGGTGCGGCCGTCCAACTGGCCGGCGCTGGCCCTGTATCGGCGCCTCGGCTTCCGCCAGATCGGCCTGCGCCGTGGCTATTATCCCGCGGCGGACGGCCGCGAAGACGCGCTCGTCCTGTCCTACCGTCTGTAGCGCCCGGCGCTGGCCTGCCGCGACCGGCGGCGTATACTCGCCACCTTTTGCCCCTATGCCGCAACTGCAAGACGAAATCGCCCGTCGGCGCACGTTCGCCATCATCTCCCATCCGGATGCCGGCAAGACGACGCTGACCGAGAAGCTGCTGCTGTTCGGCGGCGCGATCCAGCTCGCCGGCACCGTCAAGGGCCGCAAGGCCGCCCGCCATGCGACCTCCGACTGGATGGCGCTGGAGCAGCAGCGTGGCATCTCGGTGACCACCTCGGTGATGCAGTTCCCGTATGGCGGGCGCATCGTGAATCTCCTGGATACGCCGGGGCATGAGGATTTTTCCGAGGACACCTACCGCACGCTGACGGCGGTGGACGCGGCGCTGATGGTCATCGACTGCGCCAAGGGCGTCGAGCCGCGCACCATCAAGCTGATGGAGATCTGCCGGCTGCGCGACACGCCGATCTTCACCTTCATCAACAAGCTCGACCGGGAAGGCCGCGACCCGCTGGAGCTGCTCGACGAGGTCGAGCAGGTGCTGGGGATCCAGTGCGCGCCGGTCACCTGGCCGGTCGGCATGGGGCGACGACTGCGCGGGCTGTACCACCTGAACCGGGATCGCTTCCTGCGCTATCAGCCCCACAAGGATGGTCGCGCCCATCAGGATGAGGTGATCGCCGGCCTGGAAAATCCGGCGCTCGAACCCCTGCTGGGCGCGACCGACACGGCTGCGCTGCGCGAGGAGGTGGAGCTGGTGCGCGGGGCGAGCCAGCCGTTTGTGGCCGAGGACTATCGCGCCGGCCGGTTGACGCCGGTGTACTTCGGCTCGGCCATCAACAGCTTCGGCATCGCCGCGCTGCTCGACGATTTCGTCGAGCAGGCTCCGGCGCCGCTGCCGCGGCCGGCCACCACACGCGAGGTGCAGCCGGACGAGCCCGCCTGCAGCGGGTTCGTCTTCAAGATCCAGGCGAACATGGACCCGGCCCACCGCGATCGCATCGCCTTCATGCGGGTCTGCTCGGGACGCTTCACCCGCGGCATGAAGCTGCGCCACGTGCGGCTGGGCAAGGATGTGAAGATCGCCGACCCGCTGATCTTCCTGGCGGCCGACCGGGACCACGTCGAGGAGGCCTGGCCGGGCGATATCGTCGGCCTGCACAACCACGGCACGATCAGCATCGGCGACACCTTCACCGAAGGCGAATCGCTGCAGTTCACCGGCATCCCGAACTTCGCTCCCGAGCTGTTCCGCCGCGTGGTGCTGGCCGATCCACTGCGCGCCAAGGCGCTGCAGAAGGGGCTGCAGGAACTCAGCGAGGAGGGTGCGACCCAGTTCTTCCGGCCCCTGCTCGGCAACGATCTGGTGCTGGGCGCGGTCGGTCAGCTGCAGTTCGACGTGGTGGCCCATCGGCTACAGCACGAATACGGCGTGGAGGCGCGCTTTGAGGGCGTGCAGATCGCCACGGCCCGCTGGATCGACAGCAAGGATGCCAAGGCGCTGGCACGGTTGGAGGAGAAGGCCGCCGAGAACCTGGCGCGCGATCATGCTGGCGCCTTGGTGTATCTCGCGCCGACGCGGGTGAACCTGCAGCTCGCCGAAGAGCGTCACCCCGAGGTGCGGTTCAGCGCCACGCGTGAGCAGTTCGGCTGAGCACGCGCACCGGCCGGCGACGCGGCCGGAAGCGCTGCACGGCATGACGCAGCAGTAACAGCTCGGCCTGCCGGCGCGCCGGGCGCTGCGGCGGGCCGTAACGCAGCTGCGCGTAACGCTCGGCGATCGCCTCGAAGCCGGCGAGATCCGGCCGCTGCCGCACGACGCGACGCGCATAGGCGAGCGGGCCTTCCTCGGCGCCGGCGGGCAGGCCGATCCGCGTCAGTCGGCGCACGCTGCGTTGCCAGCTGCGGGTGGCGGGATCGAGCGCGACGGCCGGCGTATGGCGCCGGTGGGCCAGCACGCCGACCAGCAGCAACAGCGCCAGACAGGTCCCGAGCATGACCAGCCCGAGCGTGCGCGGTGGCATCGCCGGCAGGCCCAGCCGGCGCAGGGTCTGCTGCTGGGTCTGCTCGCCATAACCCAGCACCCAGCGCTGCCAGCCGTAGGCGGCGGCGTCCCAGGCCAGGCCGGCCCGATTCCACAGGGCGATGCCGGGCACCGTCCGGCCCGTCGTGCCCGCAGGCAGGGCCGCCATGGCGCCAGCTTCCACGCGCGCGGGTGCTACCGCCGCCGTCGGATCCACCCGCACCCAGCCCCGCCCTGGCAGATGGACCTCGGCCCAGGCGTGGGCGTCGGACTGGCGCACCAGGTAATAGTCGCCGAGCGGATTGTGGCGACCGCCCTGATAGCCCACCACCACCCGCGCCGGCAGCCCGGCGGCCCGCATCAGGAAGACGAAGCTGCCGGCGTAGTGTTCGCAGAAGCCGCGGCGGGTTCGGAAGAGGAAGTCATCGATGGGATCGTCCAGCAGCGGTGGGCGCAGGGTGTAGTGGAACGGCTGCTGGCGGAAGTAGGCCAGCGCGCTCGCCACGATCGTTTCTGGCCGATCGGCGCCGGCTCGCCAGCGCGCCGCCAGGGCCCGTGCGCGCTCGGCACCCGCGACCGGCAGCGCCAGCGCCCGCGCCCGGCGCATCGGCGGCAGCAGCGGTTCGACGATGTGCGCACTCGGTCGCGAGCTCACCCGGTATGCCCGCGGCTCCACGACCCGCTGCGCTGCCTGCGGCTGCAGATCGCGCAGGCGCACGTTGCCACCCTCGATCGCCACCGGCCGGTCCAGCCCCGGCAGCTGCCGATGGCCGTGCGGCTCGAGCGTGATGCGCTGGCGCACCAGCGGCCCGGTGCCGAGGACTGCGGGTGGCGGTGTGTCTGCCTCACTCTGGCCACTCCAGCTGCGTCCGTCGAAATCCCACAGTGTCAGGCCGCGCCAGTAGCGCTGCGTGGGCGGCGGCGGCGGATCAAGGAACTGCACCCGCAGCGCCGGCGCATCGGACCGTGCCAGCTCGCTGATGCTGCCGGGCTGCATGCGCTCGCTGAAGCCGGTGAGCGCCTGTCCGTCCTGGGGCACGCCCCACAGCGGGCCGATGCGTGGGAACAGCAGGAACAGCACGAGGGCCAGTGGCAGCGCCTGACCCAGTAGCACCGGCAGACCGGCGAAGGCCGCGGCGCCGGCGCGGGCGGCGTGTGCCGGCGCCGGCGCCGCTTCCTGCCGGTAGCGGACGAGCAGCGCCCGTTGCTGCAACACGAGCGCCGCCAGGCAGACGAGGGTGAGGTAGCCGGCCACGAGCAGGCGCTGATCGAAGAGGAAATTGGCGCCGATCAGCAGGTAGATCAGCAGCAGCAGGATGTTCTCGTCGCGTGCGCGGTGGAGCTCGAGCGCCTTCAGCCCGGCTGCTGCCACCAGCAACGCCGTACCGGGAGCGCGCCCGTTCAGGCCGCCGAAGGTGAGCCAGATGATGCCGAGCGTGCCCCCGGCCAGGGCGATCTGGAGCACACGCGGCAGCTGCAGTCGTCGGCCGTCCCGGGCCAGCGCCAGCAGCAGGCAGGGCAGCACCAGTATCCAGAGCCACCAGGGCACATCGTCGGCGAGCGGCAGCAGCGCGCCGGCGAGGCAGATCAGCAGCGGCGTGCGGCCGGCGATCCCCGGCGCGCTGCGTTCAGCCGCGGCGGCGCGCCGCATCGGCGGGCTCGTAGAGCGCGAGTGCCTGCAGACAGGTGCGGCAGTGCGCTCCGCCCTCGCCGGGTGGCACGATCAGGCGCGCCAGGCGCAGGCCGAAGGTACGCTCCTCCGCGGCGCAATCGAGGACCTGGCGGGTCAGCAGCGAGAGGGTCAATTCGACATCCCGCGTGCCGAGCGCGTCGGCATCGAGCCAGCGTGCCTGCGCGGCGGCGGCGCTGAAGCGCTTGGTGCGCCACACGCCGTCGCGCGCGCTCGCCTTCCAGGCGATGTGGCGCCAGGAGTCGCCGACCTGGTAGGGCCTGAGATCCGCGAAGTCCTCGCTGCCCGGCAGCGAGCGGGCCGAGGGCGCCGGGCGCATGGTGCCCTCCAGCCAGGCGGGTGCAGGCGCGGTATCGGTCGGCTGCGGATAGGCCAGGGCCTCGTGCGTCGTGCGCAACCAGCTCCAGACCCGGAACAGCGCCAGTGGATGCTCGCTGCTCACCTGCAGCGCCGGCAGGTTTTGGCGGCCGCGACGGCCGAGCTCGAAAGGCACGTGCACCAGTTCGCTCGCGCCCGGCACGAGTTCGGCGATCACCGCGGTGCCGTGTTCCGAGCGCAGGCGCAGCCCGCAGCGGGTGCGGCGGCCTCCGTTGCGCACCCGGACCGGGATCGTCGTGCGGGCGCCAGCGAAGCCGGGTGGCGGTACCTGCACATCGAGCTCGAGCCCCAGCAGATTGGCATGCGCATGATGCATCGCCACCAGCCCGACCGCGCCGAGCACGAAGCTCAGGACGAACACCATGCTGCTGCCGTAGTTGATGGCGGCGATCAGCAGTGCGACCGCGACACCGGCATAGGCGAGCCCAAAGCCGGTGGGCAGGATATAGAGCCGGCGGCGGCGCAGGCGCATGGGTCCGCTGTGCACCGGGCTGCGGGCGGCGAGCCAGGCACGGGCGAGTCCGCGGACGGAGAACGGCAGCTTCACGGGATCGCGACCGCGCCCAGCAGGGTCCGCGCGCTGACCGGCGCCTCCAGCGGCTGCAGCCGATGCATGGCGACGGCGGCGAACACCGCCTGCACGTCCTCCGGCAGCACGTGGTCCCGGCCTTCGAGCAGCGCCCACGCCCGGGCGGCGCCCAGCAGCGCCAGTCCCGCGCGGGGAGAGAGGCCCTGCCGGAAACTGCCGCATTCCCGGGTATGGCGCAGCAGGGCCTGCACATAGTCGATCAGCGGGTCGCTGGTGTGCACGCGGCAGGCGCGCGCCTGCCAGGCGCAGAGCAGGTCGGGTGTGAGTGCGGGCGCCAGACCCTCGCACAGCAGCCGCCGGTCGGTGCCGCGCAGCAGGTCGCGCTCGGCGGCCGCATCCGGATAGCCAAGGCTCAGACGCATGAGGAAGCGGTCGAGCTGGGATTCGGGCAGGGCGAAGGTGCCGGCCTGCTCCAGCGGGTTCTGGGTGGCGATGACGATGAACGGCGCCGGCAGCGGGTGACAGTCGCCGTCGAGGGTGACCTGGTGCTCTTCCATCGCCTCGAGCAGCGCGCTCTGCGTCTTCGGCGTCGCCCGGTTGATCTCGTCGGCCAGCACCAGCTGCACGAAGATCGGCCCGGGATGGAAGCGGAAGCGCCGGGCCTCGGGCTCATAGACGCTGGCCCCGAGGATGTCGGCCGGCAGTAGGTCGCTGGTGAACTGGATCCGCCGGTAGGCCAGGCCCAGGGTGCGGGCGAGGGCGTGGGAGAGGGTGGTCTTGCCGACGCCGGGCACATCCTCCACCAGCAGATGGCCGCGGGCGAGCACGCAGGCCAGCGTCAGGCGCAGGGCCTGCCGCTTGCCGAGGATCACTTCCTCCAGGCGGGCCAGCACGCGCTCAAGTTGCATGCCGGACGGGGGTTCGGCCGGCTTCGGCTGGGTCAGGCTATCGATCATGGTGTTCCGCAGGAGAGCCGTCGGCGGCTGGTAAGATGATCGGCATTCCCGGCCGGCGCTGAACCGGCCCGGCCGGATTCGCGGGAGGTGAAAGTGACGCAAGAGCGGAGAGCGCCGGCCCGGCCGAGCCTCTGGCAGGTCATCAGCAGCGTGCTGGCGGCATTTTTCGGCGTGCAGTCAGAGGCCAACCGGCAGCGCGACTTCACCGGCGGCAACGCGGCGACCTTCATCGCCGTCGGCATAGTGATGACCGTACTGCTGGTGCTTGGGCTGATCCTGCTGGTGCGCGTGATCCTGGCGCAGGCCGGCGTCTAGTCCGCCGGCAGCGCCGCGATTCGCTCGCGCTGGCGTGACAGCTCCGCCACCGCCTGCTCCAGCTCCGCCAACCGGGCGCGCTCCTTGTCCACCACGGCGGCAGGGGCGCGGCTGACGAAACTGTCGTTGGCGAGCTTGCCGCGTACCCGCTCGCGATCGGCGCCCAGCCGGTCGAGCTGGCGTTCCAGGCGAGCGAGTTCGGCATCCCGGTCGATCAGGCCCGCCAGCGGTACGAGTATGACCAGCTGGCCGAGCAGCGCGGTCGCCGCCTCCGGCGCCTGCTCGTCGTCCGCGAGCAGGCGGAGCTCGCCGATGCCGGCCAGGGCCTGCAGCGTCGGCGCGTGGCGTTGCCAGCGCTCCCGGTCCGTCTCGCTCGCATGTTGCAGCAGCACCGACAGCCGCCGGCCGGGCGCGATGTCCATCTCGCCGCGGATGCGTCGCACGCCAAGCACGAAGCCCATCACCCAGTCGAGTTCGGCTTCGGCCGCCGGATCGAGCCTGGCCGGCTCGGCCTGGGGGTAGCGCTGCAGCATGATGGTCTCGCCCTGGCGGCCGGCGAGCGGTCCCAGCCGTTGCCAGAGCGCTTCGGTGATGAAGGGCATGAACGGGTGCGCCAGGCGCAGCGCGGCCTCCAGCACCCGCACCAGGGTCTGTCGCGCCGCCTCGGCGTGTGCCGGCTCGGCGGCCGGATCCTGCAGCGTGACCTTCGCCAGTTCCAGATACCAGTCGCAATACTCGTTCCAAATGAACTCGTAGATCGCCTGCGCGGCGAGGTCGAAGCGGTAGGCTTCCAACGCGTCCTGTACCGTCTGCTCCACGCGCTGCAGCCGCGAGACGATCCAGCGCTCGGCGGCGCCGGGGCAGGGGCCCGCCACGGCGGCGCGCGGCTCGGTCCGCTCGGTGTGCATCAGCACGAAGCGCGCGGCATTCCACAGTTTGTTGCAGAAGTTGCGGTAGCCCTCGATGCGGCCGAGGTCGAACTTGATGTCGCGCCCTGTGCTGGCCTGCGCCGCGAAGGTGAAGCGCAGCGCATCCGTGCCATAGGCGGGGATGCCCTGCGGGAACTGCCGGCGCGTCTCGCGCTCGACGCGGGCGGCCTGGTGCGGCTGCATCATGGCGGCGGTGCGCTTGGCCACCAGCGCCTCCAGCGTGATGCCGTCGATCAGGTCGATGGGATCCAGCACGTTGCCCTTGGACTTGCTCATCTTCTGGCCCTGGGCGTCGCGCACCAGGCCGTGGATGTAGACGTGGCGGAACGGCACCTCGCCGGTGAAGTGGTGGCCCATCATCACCATGCGCGCGACCCAGAAGAAGATGATGTCGAAGCCGGTAACCAGCACGCTGGTCGGGTAGAAATCCGCCAGCTCCGGCGTCCGTGCTGGCCAGCCCAGCGTGGAGAAGGGCCAGAGGGCGCTGGAGAACCAGGTGTCGAGTACGTCCTCGTCCTGCCGCAGGGCCACGCCCGCCGGAAGGCCGTGCTGCGCGCGCACCTCGTCCTCGCTGCGGCCGACGTAGACCTGGCCGGCCTCGTCATACCAGGCAGGGATGCGGTGACCCCACCAGAGCTGGCGCGAGATGCACCAGTCCTGGATGTTCTCCAGCCACTGATCGTAGGTTTTGCGCCAGTTGCCGGGGATGAACTCGATCGCGCCCTCGCTCACCGCGGCCAACGCCGGCGCGGTGATTGCGCGATGGCCGCCCTCGCGGCCGTCCTCCTGCCGTTCGCTCGTCAGGTCGACGAACCACTGGTCGGTGAGATAAGGCTCGATCGGGGCACCGCTGCGATCGCCCCGCGGCACCGTCAGGCGATGATCTTCCACCTGCGCCAGCAGGCCGGCGGCGTCGAGGTCGACCACGATCCGCCGCCTCGCCTCGAGCCGGTCGAGGCCGCGATAGGCGGCCGGCACGGCAGCCTCGTTGCCCGTTGGACTCGCCTGCCGGCTCAGACTGGCATCGGGCGCCATGACGTTCAGCAGACCGCCGCCGGGCAGGCCGGCCAGCGTCTCGCGGTGGCGGCTCCAGACGGCGTAGTCGTTGAAGTCATGGGCCGGTGTGATCTTCACGCAGCCGGTGCCGAACGCCGGGTCGACGTAGTCGTCGGCGAGCACGGGGATCGCCCGCTCGGCCAGCGGCAGCCATACCTGCCGGCCGACCAGATGACGGTAGCGTTCGTCCGCCGGATGCACCGCCACGGCGGCATCTCCCAGCATCGTCTCCGGTCGTGTGGTGGCGACCACCAGCGACTCGTTGGTGCTGGGCGTGCCATCGGCGTTCAGCAACGGATAGCGGAAGTGCCAGAGATGACCGGCCTCTTCCGTCGGCAGCACCTCGAGATCGGAGATGGCCGTCTGCAGTACCGGATCCCAGTTGACCAGCCGCTTGCCGCGGTAGATCAGCCCCTGCTCGAACAGCTGCACGAAGACTTCGGTGACCGCCGCGGACAGCGCCGGGTCCATGGTGAACCGCTCGCGCGACCAATCCGGCGAGGTGCCGAGCCGTCGCAGCTGCCGGCCGATCTCGCTGCCGCTCTTCTCCTTCCACTCCCACACGCGCGCCAGGAAGGCCTCGCGCGCGGCCTCGGGCGTCGCCCCCAGCCCCGTGCGTGACAGCCCCTGCGCCTCCAGCTGACGTTCGACCACCATCTGGGTGGCGATGCCGGCGTGGTCGGTGCCCGGCTGCCACAGCGTGCGAGCGCCGCGCATGCGCTGCCAGCGGATCAGGATGTCGATCAGCGTGTGCTGGAAGGCGTGCCCCATGTGCAGGGTGCCGGTGACGTTCGGCGGCGGCAGCATGATGCAGTACGGCTGGCCCTCGCCGCGGGGGGCGAAGTAGCCGCCTTGCTCCCAGCGCGGGTACCAGTCGGCTTCGATGCGGTGGGGGTCGTAGGTCTTGTCCATCTGAGTTCCGGCCAGGGGGCGGGGACGGCTATGGTAGGCGAAAGCGGGGGTCAGGCCGCGGGCAGGTCCAGCGTCTCCAGCGCGTAGCCGCGATCGCGGTAGAAGCGAAACCGCTCCCGCGCCTGGGTGCGGGCCTCCTCCTCGCCGCCGACGATCTCGATCAGCCGGTCGAACTGGCCGAAGAAGCCTGGCACCTCGTCCGCCAGGTTCACGAGCACGTCGCTGACTCGGGGCTGCGGCCGGGCCTGTGAGCCGAGGAGCACCGGCACCCGCCCGTCGTCGTTCGCGGCGGGCAGGTGCGGCACGAAGCTGCCCTGGCGGAAGGTCCAGAGCAGGTCGTCGAAATGGGCCAGCGCCGCCGGCGAGGGCAGGTGCACGTAGATGCCCTTGCCCAGCCGATAGGCCTTCTCGACGATACGGCAGGCAGCCGGGGGACGTTCCGCCGCCGCCGGCTGCAACACATAGAAGCTGACGCGCGTCATGCGCTGGCAGCCACCCCGCGCAGATACTCCAGCAGCAGCGGCACCGGCCGGCCGGTCGCGCCCTTGCGACGGCCGCCGGTCCAGGCCACGCCAGCGATGTCCAGGTGCGCCCAGCTCATGCCGTCGGTGAAGCGGGAGAGGAAGCAGGCCGCCGTGATGGTGCCCGCCTCGCGACCGCCGACGTTGGCCATGTCCGCAAAGTTGCTGCGCAGCTGGCGCTGGTAGTCGTCCCACAGGGGCAGCGGCCAGGCGCGGTCGCCACTGCGCTCGCCGGCCTCCTGCAGGCGCCGCACCAGTGCCTCGTCCTTGCCCAGCAGACCGCTGGCATGGCTGCCGAGCGCGACCACGCAGGCGCCGGTGAGCGTGGCGATATCGATGATGTTGGCCGGCTCGAAGCGGCGGGCATAGTGCAGCGCGTCGCAGAGGATCAGCCGCCCCTCGGCGTCGGTATTGAGGATCTCGATGGTCTGGCCGGACATGCTCTCGACCACATCGCCGGGCTTGGTCGCAGCGCCGCCGGGCATGTTCTCCACCGCTGGCACGATGCCGACGAGGTTGATCGGCAGTTCCATGGCCGCGACCGCGTGCACGACGCCGAAGACGCTGGCCGCCCCGCACATGTCGAACTTCATCTCGTCCATCTTCGCCGCCGGCTTCAGGGAGATGCCGCCGGAGTCGAAGGTCACGCCCTTGCCGACCAGTACCTGCGGTGCGGTGTCCGCCGGGGCGCCCTGGTAGCGCATCACGATGAGCCGTGCCGGCTGCCGGCTGCCCCGTGCCACGGCCAGCAGCGCGCCCATGCCCTGGGCCTCCATGTCGGCCGGGTCGAGCACCTCGACCGTCAGGGCATCGTGCTCATCACCGAGCTGACGGGCACGATCGGCCAGATAGGCTGGCGTGCAGACGTTCGGCGGCAGGTTGCCGAGCTCGCGTGCCAGTCGTACGCCGTTCGCCGCCGCGTCGCCCTCGGCGAGCGACCGTTCCGCCAGCCCCAGGTCGCGGCGGCTCGCCACCGCGAAGGTGAGGCGGGTGAGCGGCCGGCGCACTGCGGTCTGCTCCTGGGCGGCGGCTGCCGTGCCGGGCGCCTGATACCGATAAAGCGCCTGCTCGGTGATCTCCACCGCGCGACGGACGCGCCAGGCGAGGTCCTGGCCCCGCACGTTCAGCTCCGTCAGGTAGCTGACGGCATCGCGCGCGCCATTGGCATTCAGCGCCTTGACCGCCGCCTCCGTGGCCTGCTGGTAGCGGCCGGCATCGAACTCGCGCTCGCGACCGCAGCCCACGAGCATCACCCGATCGCTCAGGGTGTTCGGCACGTTGTGTAGGATGAAGACCTGCCCCGGGCGGCCGTCCATGTCGCCCCGGCGCATGATGCTGCCCAGATAGCCGCCGCTGATCTGATCGATCGCGGCAGCCGGGCCCGACAGGCGTCGATGCTCGAAGACACCGACCACGACGCACCCGACCCGTTGTTTTTCGGGATTTCCACTCTTGATGGAATACTCCACCGATGACTCCTGTTCTGACATATGGCCTCGCAGCCTTCCCGATGGCAGGACAGTACCCGTTTGGGAAGTCGAGCTCGGCATCCGCCGACCGGTATGGCCGTGGTCTGCTCGTTGCGGGGAAGACCCATTGTATTCTAAAGAATTCGCGCCAGCGCGCCCAAAGAATCGATTAACGGCAGGCGTGACGTGTTGACGATTCTCGATCGCTACATCATCGGCGCCATCGTGCGTATGGCCGCCGGCGTCACCTTCGTGTTGCTGGTCCTGCTGGTCGGCTCGCGTTTCGTGCGTTATCTCGGTCCGGCCGCTTCCGGGGAGATGGCGCCGGAGGCGATTGTGCGGCTGCTGGTATTGAGCTGCGCGAAATATCTCACCGTGCTGGTGCCACTGGCCCTGTTCATCGCCGCGCTGCTGGCGATCGGGCGTCTGCATCGCGAATCCGAAGCCTATGCCATGGCGGCGGCGGGGGCGGGTCCCGGCGTCTACATCCGGCCGTTGCTGTGGGTCGGGGTGAGCGCTGCCGCGCTCCTGGCGTGGCTGTCGCTGAACGTTGCGCCGTGGGCCTCGCGTGAAATGTGGCAGGTACGTGAGCAGGCCGAGCAGGTGGCCGTGCTGTCGTTTGCCGGCGACGGACGATTCCGGCGCCTGCGTGGCGACAGTGCGGTGTTTTACGCCCAGCGGGCACAGGTCGGCGGTGATCGGCTGGACGATGTCTTCGTGCGCATGCAGCGTGACGGGGTGCCGATCCTGATCGTCGCCTCCGGCGGCCGGCAGCAGCGCAACGAAGCGACGGGCGAATACGAGCTGGTGCTGGAGGACGGCACCCGCTACGCCGGCATGCCGGGCAGCCCGGCGATCGAGACGATCCGCTTCGCCGAACACGGCCTGCGCCACCGCTTCGCGCCGCCGGCGGTGGCGCCGAAGAAGACGGCGCTGCGCAGTACGGCGGCGCTGCTCGCCGACGGCCGGCCGGCCGATCTGGCCGAGTTGCACTGGCGGCTCGCCACGCCGGTGATGACGCTGCTGCTGTTGCTGTTCGCCTATCCGCTCGCACGCAGCGGGCCGCGTGGGCGAGCCGTCGGCCTGATCGCCGGCATCGTGCTCTTTCTGGCCTATTCGAACCTGCTCTCGCTAGGACAGAGCCTGCTGCTGCGCAAGACGTTGCCGACCGCGGTCGGATTGTGGTGGGTGCACGGCGGCTTCCTGCTGCTGTTGCTGGGCATGCTCGCCTGGCCACGCTGGCAGCGCCGCTGATGCTGCTGGGGCGCTACCTGGCCGCCGCGCTGTGGCGTGGCACCCTGCAGGTGTTGCTGGTGCTGGCGGCGCTGCTGCTGTTCGTGACGCTGATCGGCGAACTCGAGGACATCGGCGTCGACGGCTATGAGTTCACCGATGCCCTCATCTACTCGATGCTGCAGCTGCCGCGCTCGCTGCTGGAGGTCATGGCGCCGGTCGCCCTGCTGGGCACGCTCGCCGGTCTGGGGGCGCTCGCCGGCCGGCGCGAACTGCTGGCCATGCGGGCGGGGGGGCTCTCGCGCCGGACGCTGGTGGTGATCGTGCTGACAGCCGCCGCGAGCATCGCGCTGCCTACCTTCCTGATGGCCGACCTGGCGGTGCCCGCCAGCCAGCGGGTCGCACAGAACCTGCAGGCGGAGAGCGCCGGCGGCGGTGCGACCCGGCTGGGTGATCGCATCTGGCTGCGGGACGAGGCCCGCTTCATCAGCGTGGCGCGCGTGGAGTCGGCGCAGCGCCTGGCGGGTGTGCAGATCTATGAATTCGACGGCAACCGCCTGACCCGCGTGATCGCGGCGCGCGCCGCGCGTATCGAAGCCGGCCATTGGAGCCTGCAGGATTACCGCCTGACCGCCCTGTCGGACGCCGGCGCACGCGCCGAGCAGGGCGATGAGCTGGCCGTGCCGATCGCGGTGGGCGCCGATCTGGTGGCGCTGTTCGAGACCCAGCCGGAGATGCTGTCGGTGCGGCGCCTGTATCGCTACATCGACTATCTGCAGCGCAACGAGCTGCAGGCCGGCGATTATCAGATGGTCCTCTGGCAACGCCTGTCGCTGCCGGTATCGATCCTGGTGATGAGTCTGCTGGCCGTGCCGTTCCTGTACGGCTCGCCGCGGGCTGGCCTGGCGCGGCGCCTGGCGGTGGGCGTGCTCTTCGGCGTCGTGTTCTTCCTGCTGCAGGGCACGTTGGCGAGCAGCGCGCAGATCTACGGGATCCACCCGGCGCTGGCCGCGTTTGCGCCACCAGCGCTGGCCGCCGGTATCACGCTGTTCGCCTTTGGCCGCGTCCGCTAGCGGCGCGGCGGCGGGATGCGCACGATACGGGTGCCCGAGAGTCGGTCATGCAGGCTCAGTCCGTCGCGGTCGATCCACTGCAGCAGAAAGCCGGTGCCGAGCAGCGCCCAGGAGAGCAGTGCGCCGAAGTAGCGCTTGATCGCGTGGCGGCGCCGGCAGGGGCCGCCGTCGGCACTCACCAGCCGGATACGCCAGGTCTGCATGCCGAGCGTCTGGCCGCTGCGGGTCCAGAAATAGCCGAAGAACAGCTGGCCGAGCAGCAGCAGGTAGAGCAAGTAGAGGGGATGACCGGCCGGAATCGCCTCGCCGCTGGTCAGTAGCAGCAGGGGCGCCGTCGCCACCATGTACAGGGCGATCAGCAGCAGGGCATCGTAGCTGGCCGCCAGCAGACGCCGCAGGACGCCTGCCGGTGGCAACGCAGCTGGGCTCATGAGGGCGAGGCCGGCGTGAAGATGGCGCTCCCTAGGGGACTCGAACCCCTGTTCCCGCCTTGAGAGGGCGGTGTCCTGGACCGCTAGACGAAGGGAGCAAACAACGGCGGCGCCTGTATTCGGCGCCGCCACGCAGGTTATTATAATAAGCCTTTGGCCGCGGCCACAAGCGGACCTTCCACCTGCCGCGCCGGCCCTGGCCCGCGGCTCCGGGTAATCGTGTCGGATTCGAAGACTGAAACAGCGCTGCCGGTCATTGTGCCGCGCGCCGAGCATGACATTTCACGCGCGCAGATCGCCAAGACGGCCCTGAAGGTGCTCTACCGTCTGCGGGCGGCGGACTACGAGGCCTATCTGGTCGGCGGCGGCGTGCGCGACCTGCTGCTTGGCCTGGCGCCGAAGGACTTCGACGTCGCCACCGATGCGGCGCCCGAGCAGGTGCGCAGCGTGTTCGGCAACTGCCGGCTGATCGGGCGCCGGTTCCGGCTGGCGCATGTCTACTTCGGTCGCGAGATCGTCGAGGTCGCCACCTTCCGGGCCGGCCCCTCGGCCGATGAGGACGAGGCCGATCATCTGCAGGCGGACGGTCTGCTGCTGCGCGACAACGTCTACGGCACGCTGGAAGACGATGCCTTCCGGCGGGACTTCACCGTCAACGCGCTGTACTACAACATCCGCGACTTCGGCATCTACGACTACGTCGGCGGGCTCGACGATCTGCACGCCGGCCTGCTGCGCATGATCGGCGAGCCGGCGGTGCGCTATCGGGAAGATCCTGTCCGGATGCTGCGTGCGGCGCGGTTCGCGGCGAAGCTCGACTTCAGCATCGAGCCGGCCACTGCGGCGCCGATCGCCACCCTCGGCCACCTGCTCCACGATGTGCCGCCGGCACGGCTGTTCGACGAGAGCCTGAAGCTGTTCCTCGGTGGGCACGCGGCGGCCTCCTACCGGGTGCTGCGCCAGTACGACCTATTCGGTCGTCTGTTCCCGGCCGCGGCGGCGCAGGTGGAGGCAGAGGGTGAGGCAGGCGTCAGCCATCGGTTGCTGCATCAGGCGCTGGAGAATACCGACGCGCGACTGGCGCTCGACCGGCCGGTGACGCCGACCTTCCTGTTCGCGGCCCTGGCTTATCCGGCACTGCGGGCCGAACTCGACGGCTGTCCGCTGGAGGCGGCGACACCCGAGCAGGTCCTGCAGGCGGGCGACCGGGCGCTCGATGCGCTGGTCGAGCGGGTCGCGCTGCCGCGGCGCTATCGTGCGCCGCTGCAGGAGATCTGGCAGCTGCAGCCACGCTTTGGCCAGCGCAACGGCAAGCGCGCACTGCGGCTGCTGGCGCAGCCGCGCTTTCGCGCGGCGTATGACTTCCTGCTGCTGCGTGCCGGCGCCGGCGAGGCGGATCCCGCGCTGGCCGACTGGTGGACCGAGATCCAGCAGGCCGACGCCGAGCGCCAGCAGGGGATGCTGGCGGCCGCCACGGGCGAGGGGGGCAATCGCAACGGCCGCCGACGTCGCCGCCGACGGCGCAGCAGTCGCGCTGCCGGCGGGGAAAGCGCGTGAGCTGGACCGCCTACGTCGGCATTGGCAGCAACCTCGACGATCCGCTCGCCCAGTGCGAGGCGGGTCTGGCGGCACTGCAGGGCCTGGCGCTGGAGCCCGTGGCCGGCTCGCCCTGGTATGGCAGCACCCCGCTCGGGCCGGCGGGCCAGCCCGACTACGTCAACGGCGTCGCCCGCCTGCGGACGGCTTTGGCGCCGGCGGCCCTATTGGCGGCGCTGCAACGCATCGAGACCGAGCGCGGCCGGCGCCGCGATGGACCCCGCTGGGGACCACGCCGGCTGGACCTCGATTTGCTCCTGCATGGCGCCCATCAGTGCGCCGGCCCGACCCTCACATTGCCGCATCCGGGGCTGACACACCGCAACTTCGTCCTCGTGCCGCTGCTCGATCTGGCGCCGGATCTGCGCTTGCCGGACGGCACGCCACTGCGCGTCATCGCCGGTCGGCTCGGTCGTCAGGGGCTTTGGCGGCTGCGCTCGCCCGGTGCCGCCGGTACGGGCGTGTTGCCACCACTGGCAGGGCCGGTGCGGGTGCGCTAGCGTAGCGGCCCCATCTCACCCGGGGCGGCCGATGAGCCAGTATCTCGCAGCGCCCGAGCGCGCGTTGACGCTCAACGACCTGCGCCGCCTGCGCGCGGCCGGCGAGCCCATTGTCGCGCTGACTGCCTACGATGCGAGCTTTGCCGCCGTGATGGACGCGGCCGGCGTCGAATACGTGCTGGTCGGCGACTCGCTGGGCATGGTGGTGCAGGGCCAGCAGACCACCGTGCCGGTCACGGTCGAGGACATCTGCTATCACACCCGCAGCGTCGCCCGCGGCCTGCGCCGGGCGGTACTGGTGGCGGACATGCCGTTCGGCAGCTTCAACAGTGTGGGGCAGGCGCTCGACAATGCCGTGCGCCTGATGCAGGCGGGCGCGCAGATGGTCAAGCTCGAGGCCACTGGTCGGCAGGCCGATCTGGTGGCGAGCATGGCCGAGCGAGGTATTCCCGTCTGTGCCCACATCGGGCTGCAGCCGCAGCTGGTGCACAAGCTCGGCGGCTATCGGGTGCAGGGGCGGGACGCCGAGGGCGCGGCGGCGATGCGCGACGATGCCCGCACGCTGGTGGAGGCCGGCGCCGACATGCTCCTGATCGAGTGCGTGAGCAGCCCGTTGGCGGCGCAGATCACGCGCGCCAGCGCGGTGCCCGTGATCGGCATCGGCGCCGGCGCGGAAGTGGACGGCCAGGTGCTGGTGCTCTACGACGTGCTCGGCATCAGCATCGGCAGGACGCCGCGCTTCGCGCGCAACTTCCTAGCGGACCACGGTGACATCGGCGGTGCCATCGCGGCCTACGTGCACGCCGTGAAGACCCGCGCCTTCCCGGCCGCCGGCGAGCGCTTCGACTGATGCTCGATCTGGCCGATGCCGGCGGCGTTGCCGCAGCCTGCGGCGCGTGGCGCCGGGACGGCAACTCGATCGCGCTGGTGCCGACCATGGGCAACCTGCACGCGGGCCATCTGGCGCTGGTGGATCGCGCCCGTGCCCTCGCCGAGCGGGTGGTGGTCAGCCTCTACGTCAACCCGACCCAGTTTGGCGCCAACGAGGACCTGGCGAGTTACCCGCGCACGCCGGTAGAGGATCTCGCCGCCCTGCGCGCGGCCGGGGTGGACCTCGTCTACCGGCCGGCCGAGGCGGAGATCTACCCGCGGGGTCCGGCACGGGCCTTTGGCGTGCGGGTGCCGTCGGCCTATGCCGACACGCTCTGCGGCACGTTCCGTCCGGGCCATTTCGATGGCGTGGCGAGCGTGGTGCTGCGGCTGTTGCTGCAGGTCCGGCCGGATGTCGCCGTGTTCGGGGAGAAGGACTACCAGCAACTGCTGGTGATTCGCCGGCTGGTGGCGGATCTGCGTCTGGCCGTCGACATCGAGGGCGTGCCGGTGATCCGTGAGCCGGACGGCCTGGCGATGAGCTCGCGCAACCGCTATCTGACGGCGGCGCAGCGCAGACAGGCACCGGCGCTCTATCGGGCACTGGTAGCGGCGGCCGATGCGCTGGCCGCCGGGCAGGTCCCGGACGAGGTCAGCCGGCGAGGTGTCGAAACGATTGCGGCGGCGGGCCTGCGTCCGCAATACTTCGAGGTGCGTGGCGCCGACGATCTGGTCCCTGCCCCTGCCGCAGGTCAGGCGCTGCGGGTGTTGGTCGCGGCGCATGCCGGAACCACGCGCCTGATCGACAATATCGCCGTGCCGCCACACCCTCGGGCTCTTGCCAACGGGGTCGATGTAACGGAAAATTAATCGTTTAGTCCTCGATGCGGACAAGGGACTGCGCCCCGTCGAGACCGCATCCAGCCAGCGAGATCCGCCCGATGCAAATCACTCTGCTGAAAGCAAAGTTGCACCGCGCCTGCGTCACCCACGCAGAACTCGAGTACGAGGGGTCGTGCGCCATCGATGGCGACCTGCTCGATTCCGCCGGAATCCTCGATTACGAGCAGATACAGATCTATAACGTCACCGGTGGCCAGCGCTTTACCACCTATGCGATTCGCGCCGAGGCCGGCTCACGCATCATCTCCGTGAACGGCGCCGCGGCGCACAAGGCGGCTGTCGGCGATCGGGTGATCATCTGCAGCTATGCCGGCATGAGCGCGGCCGAGGCGCGCGCCTACAAGCCGAAGCTCGTCTACCTGGACGAGCACAACCGGATCACGCATACGCGCAACGCCATTCCGGTGCAGCTGGCCTCGGCCTGAGCCGGCATCCTCGGCACCGCGCAGAACAGCCCTCGTCCGGTTCGGATCGAGGGCTGTTTTCGTTGGGGCCGGCGCCAACGCAGTTTTTCCTGAACGCAAGGGACGCGCCATGACCGAGCGAGACGCGAGCGATTTTGGACAGCTCTGGCAGCAGCTGACGCAGCACCAGCGGGAGCTGGCGCCGGTGCATTTGCGCAGTCTGTTCGAGCAGGATCCGGGGCGGGCACAGCGGTATCGGCTGGAGCTGGACGGACTGCTGCTGGACTACAGCAAGCATCGGACCGACGAGCAGACCTGGCGATTGTTGCAGGCGCTCGCCCGGGAGCGCGATCTGCCCGGCTGGATCGAGCGACTGTTCAGCGGCGCGCCGGTCAACAACACCGAGCATCGCCCGGCGCTGCACACCGCACTGCGGGCGGATCCGCAGGCCCAAGTCACGGTGGGTGGCGAAGACGTCATGCCCCGGATCCAGGCCGTGCGCCGGCGTATGGCGCTGCTGGTGGCGGCCGTGCGGGGCGGCCAGTGGCAGGGCTTCGGCGGCGAACCCATCCGCCATGTGGTGAATATCGGCATCGGGGGTTCCGACCTCGGGCCGGCCATGGTGAGTCAGGCGCTGGCCGGGCACGATCGGAGCGGGCCGACGGTGCATTTCGTCTCGAACGTCGATGCGCACCAGCTCACCGCAGTACTGGCAGGGCTGCCGCCGACCGGTACGCTGTTCATCGTCAACTCCAAGAGCTTCACGACGCTGGAGACTCACGCCAACGCCGTGGCGGCGCGCGAATGGCTGGCGGCGGCGGGCATCCCGCACGTCGAGGCGATGCGCCGTCACTTTTTGGCCGTGTCCGCGAACACGCAGGCCGCCGGCGAGTTCGGTATTCCCGCCGATAATGTGCTGCCGATGTGGGATTGGATCGGTGGCCGCTACTCCCTCTGGTCGGCCATCGGGCTATCGATCGCCATGGCGCTCGGCATGGACGGGTTCGAGGCGTTGCTGGCAGGCGCACGGCGGATGGACGCACATTTTCGCCACGCGCCGCTGACCGAGAACATGCCCGTGATCCTGGGCCTGCTCGGCGTCTGGTACGGCGATTTCTTCGGCGCCCAGACCCATGCCGTGCTGCCCTACGATCAGCGGCTGGCGCGTCTGCCGGCCTTTCTGCAGCAGCTCGACATGGAGAGCAACGGCAAGCGGGTCGCCCGTGACGGCACGCCGGTGCCCTACCAGACCGGGCCGATCGTCTGGGGCGAGGTCGGGACCAACGGCCAACACGCCTTCTTCCAGTTGCTGCACCAGGGCACGCATCTGGTGCCGGCTGACTTCATCGGCTGTGTCCGCCCAGATCACGGGCGCAGGGACCAGCACCGGCTGCTACTCGGCAATCTGCTGGCACAGACCGAGGCGCTGATGCGCGGGCAGAGCGCGGCAGAGGCGCGTGCGCGTCTGGCGGCCAGCGGCCTTGCCGGCGAAGCGCTGGAGGCGCAGGTCGGCCATCGCGTATTTCCCGGCAACCAGCCGAGCACCACGATCCTGCTGGAGGCGCTGACGCCGCAGACGCTCGGCATGCTGATCGCCCTGTACGAACACAAGGTGTTCGTACAGGGCGTGATCTGGGACATCAATCCCTTCGACCAGTGGGGCGTGGAGCTTGGCAAGGTCATGGCCAAGCAGCTGATCGGTGAACTCGCCGGGGAGCCGCCGGCAGCTCACGACGCCTCGACCGCTCAGCTGCTGGCGTGGTGCCGGGACGGGCTGGCCGACTGATCCTGCTGCGCGTGGCGGGCCAGCGCCCATTGGACGTGTTCGCGCACGAGGGGATCGGCGCTTTCCCGCCGGCTGGCCAACGCCTGTCGCGCTGGCGCACTGCCAATGGCATTGCCCAGCGCGACGGCGATGTTGCGCAGCCAGCGCCGGTAGCCGATGCGCCGGATCGCCGAACCGGCGAGGCGATCGGCGAACTCCTGCTCCTGCCAGGCGAACAGCGTGGCGAGGCTGGCGCTGTCCAGGCCATGTCGTGGCGCGAAGTCCGCCTCGGCGCTCTGCTGCGCGTAGCGGTTCCACGGGCAGACCAGCTGGCAGTCGTCGCAGCCGTAGATACGATTGCCGAGTGCTGGCCGCAGCGCCTCGGGAATCGGACCGTCGTGCTCGATCGTCAGGTAGGAGATACAGCGGCGGGCATCGAGCTGATAGGGCGCGATGATCGCCTCGGTCGGGCAGACGTCGATGCAGCGTCGACAGCTGCCGCAGTGTGCCGACACGGGCTGATCCACCGGCAGCGGCAGGTCGGTGTAGATCTCGCCGAGAAAGAACCACGAACCGGCATCGCGGCTGATCAGGTTGGTGTGCTTGCCGATCCAGCCGAGCCCTGCCTGCCGGGCCAGCGCCTTCTCCAGCACCGGTGCGCTATCGACGAATACGCGGTAGTCAAATTCCCCGATCGCCGCGGCCAGCCGCTGCGCAAGCGTCGCCAGCCGCCGCCGCATGAGCTTGTGATAGTCCCGCCCCAGGGCGTATCGCGAGACGTAGGCGGCTTGCGGGTCGGCCAGCACGGCCGCCGCATCCCGCGCGCGCGGCAGGTAGTTCATGCGCACGCTGATCACGCGGATCGTACGCGGCACGAGCTCTGCCGGCCGGGCGCGGCGCATGCCGTGGCGCGCCATCCACGCCATCGTCCCGTGGCGGCCGGCGGCGAGCCAGCGCTGCAGATGCACCTCGTCCTGCGCCAGGCTGACGCCGGCCACTCCCAAGGCGTCGAAGCCGAGCTCGGCGGCCATCGTCCGCAGCGTCTGCGGGGAGGGTAGCGACTTGCGCGGCCGGATCTTCTCCGGTGTGCTGTAGCTCATGAGCGCAGAGTGTACGCAAGGCGCCGCCGCGACGCGCCCGCTGCCAAGGGAGGTCTACGCCGCGGCAGATGTGCGCCGGCTGGACGAAGCGCTGGTCGCCGGCGGAATCGCCGCAGGCGAGTTGATGGCGCGTGCCGGCGCCGCCGCCTGGCAGTGCGCGCAGGCGCGCTGGCCGGCCGCGCGGCGAATCGCCGTGGTGTGTGGCGGGGGTAACAACGGGGGTGATGGCTGGGTGATCGCCCGGCTGGCGCTGGCCGCCGGCTGCGGTGTCGAGGTGCATACGCTGGTACCGGTGGGGCAGCTGCGGGGGCTACCGGCGCAGATGGCGCAGGCCTATCTCGCCGCCGGCGGAGCGGTCGCGGCCGATGGCGATACAGCCGGCCTGTCGCAGGCGGCGCTGATCGTCGACGCGCTGTTCGGAATCGGCCTGGATCGGCCGCCAGAGGGCGCCGCGCGCCGGCTGATCGAGGCGATCAATGCGGCTGTGGCGCCGGTTCTCGCGGTGGATGTGCCCTCGGGACTGCACGCGGACAGCGGCACGGTACTCGGAGCCGCCGTCCGCGCCGAGGCGACGATCAGCTTCGTCGGCCTGAAGCTCGGCCCCTTCACCGGCCAGGGCCCCGACTTCGCCGGTACCATCGACTTCGCGCCGCTGGCCGGCGCGCCGGCCAGCGGTGCCGAGGTGGCGCCGCTGGCGCTGCGGGTCGAGGCGCAGGACGTGGCTGCTGCGCTGGCACCGCGTCCGCGGAGCGCGCACAAGGGCGATGCCGGCCGGGTGATGATCGTAGGCGGCGCGGCCGGTACTACCGGGGCCGTGCGCATGTGCGGAGAGGCGGCGCTACGCGCCGGCAGCGGCCTGGTCAGCGTGGCCACCGCGCCCGCCCATGCGGCGCTGGTCAACATCGGCCGTCCCGAGCTGATGGTGCATGGCGTGGCCGATGCGGCCACGCTGGCCCCCCTGCTGGCGCGCCAGGATGTCGTGGCCCTGGGGCCGGGCCTGGGCCAGGACGCCTGGGCGCAGGCCCTGTGGCAGTGCGGCATCGCTGCCGAGCGGCCGGCCAAGGTGGTCGATGCCGACGGCCTGAACCTGCTCGCCCGCCAGCCCGCGCGCCGCGATGACTGGATCCTGACGCCGCACCCGGGCGAGGCGGCGCGGCTGCTGGAGAGCACGGTGGCCAGCGTCCAGCAGGACCGGGTGGCCGCGCTGCGGGCGCTGCAGGCGCGCTATGGCGGCACGGTGCTGCTCAAGGGAGCCGGCACGCTGGTCGGTGACGGCCGACGGATTGCGCTGATCGATGCCGGCAACCCCGGCATGGCCAGTGGTGGCATGGGCGATCTGCTCACCGGCCTGATCGCCGCACTCCGCGGGCAGGGGCTGTGTGCCTTCGACGCGGCCCGGCTGGGCGCGTGGATCCACGCCACCGCCGGCGACGAGGCCGCGGCCGCAGGCGGCGAGCGTGGCCTGCTGGCGGGCGATTTGCTGGCCGGCATCCGTCGCCGGGTCAACCCATGAGTCTGCAGCGCGAAGTCGTGCTTGCCGGAGAGACTGCGACCGCAGCGCTGGGGCGGGCGCTGGCCCGGGTGCTGCCGGCGCAGCTGATGATCCCGCTGGAAGGGGAGCTCGGCAGCGGCAAGACCGCGCTCGCGCGCGCGGTTCTGCGCGGACTCGGCTGGACGGGCCCGGTGCGCAGTCCGACCTATACGTTGCTGGAGACCTACGACCTGCCTGGCCCGCCGCCCGCGGGGCGACGGGTGCACCATCTGGACCTGTATCGGCTCACGAGTCCAGAGGAACTGGAGTATCTGGGTCTGCGGGACCTGCTGGCGGTGCCCGCCTGCTGGTTCGTCGAATGGCCGCAGCGGGGTAAAGGAATGCTGGCGTCAGCCGATCTGGCGGTCGCGTTGACGCTGGATCCGCGCGGACGGCGCTGCCGGCTGCGCGCGCAGTCGGCGGCAGGAGAGAGCTGCCTGCGGGCCCTGTGGGACCGTCCAGAGCTAGATGAAATCGAGAAGATGGCGCTAACGTCGTAATTTCACGCAAGAAAGCTTGCGTGCGGCCGACGTAAGTGGCTAGAGTGCCTGTCGGCACCGATGGACGAGGAGCCTGCCATGCGCTTGGCAAATCCATTATACGCGCTGATCACGCTATGCCTGCTGGCAGGGATGCTGGAAAGCGCACTGGCAGCGCAAGCCAAAGTGAGCGCGGTACGCACCTGGGCGGGACCCGAACATACCCGGCTGGTGCTCGATCTCGACCGGCCGGTGTCCCACGACATCTTCCTGCTCGAGAATCCTCATCGGCTGGTGCTCGACGTACCCAATGCCCGTTCGACGGGTTCCATGCCGAAGCCGGCCGAGTTCGGTGACACTATCTCCCGGCTGCGCAGCGGGGTGCGCAACGGCCGTGACCTGCGCCTGGTGCTGGATCTGACCGCCGAGGTCAAGCCGCGCAGCTTCGTGCTGCCGCCGCAGGATGGCCAGGGTCATCGCCTGGTGGTCGATCTGCTGCCACGCCGCCGCGCCACGGTTCCGGCGCCGGTGGCGGTACCCGTGGCGGTCGCAGTGCCCCGGCGGGTGCCGGCCCCCACGGGTGGGGAACTGGTCATCGCCATCGATGCCGGTCATGGCGGCAAGGATCCCGGCGCGATCGGCAAGGGCGGCACACGGGAGAAGGACGTTACCCTGGCCATCGCCCGGCAGCTGGCGGTGCTGCTCGCGCGAGAACCGAACATGCGCCCGCTGCTGATCCGGGAGGGCGATTACTTCGTGACCCTGCGCGGACGGACGATCAAGGCCCGCGAGGCGCAGGCGGATCTATTCGTCTCGATCCATGCCGATGCGATCCCGCACGGCAACGCCGCCGGCGCCTCGGTGTACGTGCTGTCGACTTCCGGCGCCAGCAACGAGGCGGCCCGCTGGCTCGCCGCCCGGGAGAATGCCGCCGATCTGGTCGGTGGCGTGACGCTCGAGGATCGCGATCCAGTGATCCAGACGGTGCTGCTCGATCTCTTTCAGAGTTCGACGATCGATGCCAGCTTCGAGCTGGGCGAGGCGGTGCTGCAGCGACTGGGCCCGCTCGGCGGGCTGCACAAGGTCAGCGTGCAGCAGGCCGGGTTCGCCGTACTGAAGTCGCCTGATATCCCCTCGATCCTGGTGGAGACGGCCTTCATCTCCAACCGGCGCGAGGAACAGCGGCTGCGTGACCCGGGCCACCAGCGTCGGATCGCCGCCGCCATCCTGGAGGGCATCCGCAGCTACGCCACCAACCGGCGTCCGGACGTCATGCTCGCGGCCCGGCCGTAGGCGTCTACACGGCGTTCCGACGCGGCTGATATCCTTGGCGCGCATGACGATCGCGCGCCTGCCAGAGCAACTGATCGACCAGATCGCCGCCGGCGAAGTGGTGGCGCGGCCGGCGGCGGCGCTCAAGGAGCTGGTCGAGAACAGCTTCGATGCCGGTGCCCGACGCATCGAGGTCGATGCCGAGGCCGGCGGGATGCGCCGCCTGCGCGTGCGTGACGATGGCAGCGGCATTGCGCCGGCGGAACTGCCGCTCGCCGTGGCCCGGCACGCGACCAGCAAGATACGCACGCTGACGGATCTGGAACGGGTCGATACGCTGGGATTCCGCGGCGAGGCACTGCCGAGCATCGCCGCGGTCGCCCGTCTCAGCCTCACCTCGCGGCAGCCGCATGCCGCGCATGGATTCGTGCTGAAGGGCGAGGGCGGGCGCTTCGAGGCGCCTGTGCCGGCGGCGCACCCGGCCGGTACGTCGGTCGATGTGCACGACCTGTTCTTCAATACGCCCGCCCGCCGTCGCTTCCTGCGTAGTGAGCGCACCGAGTTGCAGCATCTGGAGCGCACTCTGCGCCAGCTCGCGCTCGCGCGCCCGGCGGTCGCCATCACCCTGCGGCACAACGGCCGCCTGCTGCGCGACTGGCCGGCCGCGCCGGACCTGGCAGCGCAGGAGCGGCGGCTGGCGGCGCTGCTGGGCGAGGACTTCATCGCCCACGCGATCCATATCGATGCCGCAGCGGCGGGCCTGGCGCTGACGGGCTGGATCGGTCTGCCGGGCTGCGCGCGCAGTCAGCCCGACCAGCAATACAGTTTCCTCAATGGCCGCTACGTGCGCGATCGGCTGCTGAGCCACGCCGTCCGTCAGGCCTACGAGGATGTGCTGCACCATGGCCGGCATCCGGTGTACGTGCTGGCGCTGACGTGTGATCCGGCGGTGGTCGACGTCAACGTACATCCGACCAAGCAGGAGGTCCGCTTCCGCGAGACCCGGCTGATTCACGATTTCCTGCGCCGCACCGTGGAACAGGCGCTGGCACGGACGCGCAGCGTGCCGGCGCCGGCGCTGAGTGTGCCCTCGCCGTCATCCGTGCCGCCGCCTTCGCAGTTCATCGCACCGCTCGGGGCCGCGGTGGCCGAGGCGCGGGCCGGCTACGGCATGGGGCCGGTCGCGGCCGACCCCCTCCCGCCGCCGACCGCACGGCAGGATGGCGCCGTGCCGGCGCCTGCAGCCGCCGCGCCGGACGCCCTGGATCTCGGCACGCCGATCGGTCAGCTGCACGGAGTCTATGTGTTGGCGCAGAATGCGGCCGGGTTGGTCCTGGTCGATATGCATGCGGCGCATGAGCGCATCGTCTACGAGCGGCTGAAGCGCGAGGCGCGCACGGGCGAACCGGCGATGCAGCACCTGCTGGTGCCCTGCCGGCTGACGGTGTCGCCGGCCGAGGCCGATCGGGTGGAGGCACAGGCGGCGGAGCTGGCCGCGCTGGGTCTCGGGCTGCGGCGGGTCGGCCCGGCGCAGATCAAGATCGACACGGTGCCGGCCCTGCTGATCGATGCCGATCTGCCCGCGCTCGTGCGGGATCTGCTCGCCGACCTGCAGCAGCACGGGCGCAGTGCACGTCTGCAGCGGGTGCAGGACGATCTGCTCGCCAGCATGGCCTGCCACGGTGCGGTCCGGGCGAACCGGCAGCTGGAGCCTGCGGAGATGCACGCGCTGCTGCGCGACATCGAGCGCACCGAGCGCAGCGGCCAGTGCAATCATGGCCGGCCGACGTGGATGCAGGTCTCGCTGGCGGAGCTCGATCGGCTGTTTCTGCGCGGGCGATGAGCGCCGTTGCGGCCGGTTCCGGCGAGCTGCCGGTCGCCTGCCTGTGCGGTCCCACGGCCAGCGGCAAGACCGCGCTGGCGCTGGCGCTGGCCGCCCGCCTGCCGCTGGAGATCGTCAGCGTCGACGCCGCTTTGGTCTACCGCGGCCTCGACATCGGTACGGCAAAGCCGACACCGGCCGAGCGTGCCGGCGTGCCACATCATCTGATCGACATCCGCGAACCGACCGAGAGCTACTCTGCCGGCGCCTTCCTGCAGGATGTCGAGCCGTTGCTCGCCGCCATCCATGCGCGCGGGCGTCTGCCGCTGCTCGTCGGCGGCACCATGCTCTACTTCCGTGTGCTGCAGCGAGGCCTGGCACATCTGCCGACGGCCGATCCGGGCCTGCGGGCAGCGCTGGCGGCACGGGCCGCTGCCGAGGGCTGGCCGGCGCTGCATGCCGAGCTGCACCGGGTCGATCCCGTCGCCGCGGCGCGCATCGCACCGCAGGATGCGCAGCGGATCCAGCGGGCGCTGGAGGTCCATCACTTGAGCGGTCGGCCGCTGTCCGCACATTGGCAACAGCAGCGTGTCCCGGCGCGGCCGATCCTGCATCTGGCACTGATCGATCCGGATCGGGCGCGGCTGCATCGGCGCATCGAGGCGCGCTTCACCCGGATGTTGCAGGCCGGCTTCGTCGAGGAGGTGCGCGCGCTGCGCCAGCGGTATCCCGGCTTGAGCCTGGCGCTGCCCGCCATGCGCGCGGTCGGCTACCGGCAGGTATGGGCACGCCTGGAGGGAGAGCTGGACGATGCGCAGCTACTGGCGCGTGGCGTGGCGGCCACCCGCCAGCTGGCCAAGCGTCAGCTGACCGCGCTGCGGGCCGAGCCGGCGCTCATCCGCCTGGACCCGCTGGCGCCGGACCGGGTGCGGCGGGCCGAATGCGACCTGCGGTCGTTCTTCGGCGCCTGAGGGGGCATTTGCAGTTATCCTGTAACGGCGCCGGCGGCGCGAGGCGGCGCTCGGGCGCCGGATCATTCGAAAATTACGGTCGTGGAGTCAACGGGATGGCCAAGGGGCAATCACTACAAGAACCCTTTCTCAATGCCCTGCGTAAGGAAAAAGTGCCGGTCTCGATCTACCTGGTGAACGGCATCAAGCTGCAGGGTCAGATCGATTCCTTCGATCAGTTCGTCGTCCTGTTGCGCAACAGCGTCAGCCAGATGGTCTACAAACACGCCATATCCACGATCGTGCCGGCGCGCAACGTGCGCATCGCGCCGCCGCCGGAAACGGCAGACGAGGCGCCGTCGCGGGAGCAGGCGGACTAGCGGAGGGCCCGACAGACTGCATGTTTGAATTCGAACGTCCCGGCGGCGGCGAGCGCTGTGTGCTCGTCAGCCTGCATGGGGAGGATCCCCGCCGCAGCGAGGAGTTCGGCCAGCTGGCCGTGGCGGCCGGGGCCATACCCGTGGCCGAACTCTCCGGACGGCTGCGGCGCATCGACCCCGCCACCTATCTCGGCGCCGGCAAGGTCGCCGAGCTGGCCGAGCTGCTGCGGGCGAACGAGGCGGAACTGGCCGTGTTCGACCACGAGCTGACGCCGGCGCAGGAGCGCAATCTGGAGCGGGCAGTGTCCTGTCGGGTGCTGGATCGTGCCGGTCTGATCCTCGACATCTTCGCTCAGCGCGCCCGCAGCTTCGAAGGCAAGCTGCAGGTGGAACTGGCGCAGTTGCGTCACCTGAGCACGCGGCTGGTCCGCGGCTGGTCGCATCTGGAGCGGCAGAAGGGCGGCATCGGCTTGCGCGGGCCCGGTGAGTCGCAGCTGGAGACCGACCGTCGCCTGCTGACCGTGCGCGTCGATCAGCTCTCGCGCCGGCTGGCGAGAGTCGAGCGCCAGCGCGACCTGAGCCGTGGCGCGCGTAATCGCACCAGCACGCCCACCGTTGCGCTGGTCGGCTATACCAATGCCGGCAAGTCGACGCTGTTCAATGCGCTCACCCGGAGCGATGCCTTCGCCGCCGATCAGCTGTTCGCGACGCTCGACCCAACGCTGCGCCGGCTGGAGCTGCCGGCGCAGCCATTGGTGTTGGCCGACACCGTCGGCTTTGTGCAGGACCTGCCGCATGCGCTGGTGGCGGCATTTCGCGCGACGCTGGAGGAAACACGGCGAGCTGATCTGCTGCTGCACGTGATCGACGCCGCGGATCCGGAGCGCCGCGAGCGCATCGGCGATGTCGAGGCCGTGCTGCGGGAGATCGAGGCGTCCGAGGTGCCGGTGCTGCATGTGTACAACAAGATCGACCGGACGGATCAGCCCGCGCGGGTGCGGCGTGATGACGAGGGTCGCGTGCGCGATGTCTGGCTCTCCGCCAGGACCGGCGCCGGTCTCGACGGCCTGCGTGACGCGCTGGCCGTCCACTTCGGTGGCCAGTCGCGTGAGGGTTGGCTTACCCTGCCACTCACGGCGGGTCGCCTGCGGGGCCGGCTGCACGAGATGGCAGCGGTGCGCGAGGAGATCTGCGATGAAGCGGGTTGGCACCTGCGGGTACGGTTGCCCCAGGCGCCGCTCGAGGCGTTCTGCGAGCGCCACGATCTGCATCTGCTTGCGAGGGCGCCGGTTGCGGCGCCTGCATGCGGCTCCTAAAATGCCGGGCGCTTTTACTACCCCATCCGCCCGCGCGCGCTAGCTGGAATTGCATCAATCATGGTCTGGAATGAGCCGGGCGGCCGCGATCCCTGGGGCCGGAAAGACAAGGACAAGGGCGGCGAAGGCCCGCCGGATCTCGACGAGCTCCTGCGCCGTGCCAACCGCCGGCTGAGCCGCCTGTTCGGTGGCGGGCGCGGCGGTAGTGGCGGCAGCGGTGGTGAAGGCGGCGAGGGGCCGCGGCTGGGCGGCCTCGGACTGACGCTGATCGGCATCATCGGTCTGCTGGTGTGGCTGGCCTCGGGTTTCTACATCGTCAATCCGGCCGAACGTGGCGTGGTCACGCGCTTCGGCAAGCTGCACCACGTCACCACCGAGGGGCCGCGCTGGCATCTGCCGGCGCCGATCGAGGCGGTGACCAAGGTCAATGTCGACAACATCCGCACCAGTACCTACAGCGGTCTGATGCTCACGCGGGACGAGAACATCGTCGATATCGACGTGGCGGCCCAATACCGCGTGGGCGACGCCGTGGACTACCTGTTCAACGTCCGTGCCCCCGATGCGACACTGCGTGATGCGCTGATCAGCGCCGTGCGTGAAGTCATCGGCAAGAGCGAGATGGACTTCGTGCTGCGCGAGGGCCGCAGCGAGATCGCCGCCCGGACCCGGCAGCTGCTGCAGCGCGTACTCGACGACTACGGCACCGGCCTGATCGTGACGTCGGTCAACCTGCAGGACGCCCAGCCCCCGGAGCCTGTGCAGGCTGCCTTCGATGACGCCACCAAGGCGCGCGAGGACAAGCAGCGCATCATCAATGAGGCCGATGCCTACGCCAATTCCGTGCTGCCACAGGCGCGCGGCGAGGCGGCCCGTATCCTCGAGGAGGGTCAGGCCTATCAGGCGCAGCGGGTCGCCGCGGCGGAAGGTGAGTCCGACCGCTTCCTGGCGCTGCTGACCGAATACCGGCAGGCGCCGGACATCACGCGCGAGCGGCTCTATCTGGAGACGATGGAAAGCGTGCTCGCCAACAACCCCAAAGTGCTGGCCGGATCCGGCGGAGACAGCCTGATGTATCTGCCGATGGATCAATTGCTGCGAGCGGGCGGTGGCAATGCCGCGCAGGTGCTCGAGGAGATGCTGGCACGCCAGGGCGCTGGTGCCACGGCTGGCGGTGCCGGTGCGGGCGCGAGTACCCCGCGCCGCGTCGAACAGCCGCCGCGGGCCCGGGAGCGGCGGCCATGAGCGGGCGCAGTGGACTGGTCATCGGCGTGCTCGTGCTCGGGCTGCTGTTGCTGGCCTCGAGCATGGTGATCATCAAGGAGTACGAGCGGGGCCTGCAGCTGCGGCTCGGCGAGATGGTGGCCGCGGATCTGACGCCGGGGCTGCACTTCAAGCTGCCGCTGGTCGACTCCGCCCGCACCTTCGATGCGCGCCTGCAGACGCTCGACATTCCGCCGGAGCGTTTCCTGACGGAGGAGAAGAAGAATCTGATCGTCGACTTCTTCGTCAAATGGCGCATCGACGATGTCGCCCGGTTCTATCGCGCGACCGGCGGCAGCATGCTGCAGACCGAGCAGCGTCTGGAGCAGATCGTGAAGGATGGCCTGCGCAGCGAGTTCGGCAAGCGCACGGTGCAGGAAGCGGTCTCGGGCGAGCGGCGCCAGATCATGGACAACATCTCTGTCGCTGCCGATGAGGAGGCGGTGAAGCTCGGGGTGAACGTCGAGGAAGTACGCATCAAGCGCATCGATCTGCCCGCCGAGGTCAGCGAGTCGGTCTACGCTCGCATGGAGGCCGAGCGGGCGCGGACGGCCAAGGAACTTCGCGCCGAGGGCGAGGAGGCGGCCGAGCGCGTCCGCGCCGGTGCCGATCGCGAGCGGGCAGTGATCATCGCCGAGGCCCACCGCGATGCCGAGCGCGCCCGCGGCACCGGCGACGCCACGGCCGCTGCCATCTACGCCGAGGCGCATACTGCCGACCGCGAGTTCTATCGCTTCTATCGCAGCCTGCAGGCCTATCGTACGGCACTGATGGAGGGCAAGAGCGTGCTGGTGCTGGAGCCGGACAGCGAGTTCTTTCGCTACTTCCGCTCCCCGGACGCCGCCCCCTCCACCCGGCCGTGAGCGTGCCGGTGCACGTCCTGGTATGGCCTGGTCCGAGCTGCCCGCGGCCGTTGGCCTGATGCTGCCGATCGAGGGCATCGTGCCCTGTGCCTCGCCACGCGTGTACGGGCTCGGCGTCAGCCGTAAGGCGGCGCGTTCGGCCGGGCGGCCACGCGGGCCGGGGCTGCGCTGCCTCATGCCCGTGGTGCAGGTGAGGCCAGCGGGGGCGGGCGGCTAGATGGCGACGCCGCACGAGGACTGGATGCTGCCCGCCGGGGTGGCCGATGTCCTGCCGCCGGAAGCCGAGGCGCTCGAGCGGCTGCGGGGCACCCTGCTGACGCTGTATCGCAGCTGGGGTTACCAGCTCGTGATCACGCCGATGGTGGAGTATCTGGAGACGCTGCTGACCGGGGTCGGCCAGGATCTCGACCTGCAGACGTTCAAGCTCACCGACCAGCTCAACGGCCGCCTCATGGGCGTGCGCGCCGACATGACGCCGCAGGTGGCGCGGATCGATGCCCATCATCTGCATGGCGAGGCCGTGCGGCGGCTTTGCTATGTCGGCACCGTGCTCCATACCCGCCCCGACGCGTTCGGCGGCTCCCGCTGCCCGTTGCAGATGGGCGCCGAGCTGTACGGCCACGGCGGCTGCGAAAGCGACCTGGAGGTGCTCGAGCTGATGCTCGAGAGCCTGCGGGTCGCCGGCGTTGTGGACGTCCACCTCGCACTTGGCCACAGCGGCATCCTGCGGGCCACGCTGGATGCCGCCGGCATCCCGCCGCCGGTGCGCCCGCTGCTGCTCGACATCCTGCAGCGCAAGGCCAGCCCGGATCTGGCGAGCTTTCTCTCGGCACATGCGGTGTCGGCCGAAGGAGGCGGCCTGCTGCGGGCCCTGCTGGAGCTGCACGGCGAGCCCGACGTACTGCCGCTGGCGGCAGAGCAGCTGGCCGAGATGCCGGCTGCAGCCGGCCCGTTGCAGGAACTGCGCTGGCTGGTCGCGCAGCTGCGCGAACGCTGGCCCGCCGTGGCGTTGCATGTCGATCTGGCCGAAACGCGCGGCTATGGCTATCACGGTGGGCTGGTCTTCGCCGCGTTCCAGCACGGGCAGGGCAGGGAGATCGCCCGAGGGGGCCGGTATCGCATGGGTGGTCTGCAGCAGGCTCGCCCGGCCACCGGTTTCACCGCCGATATCAAGACCTTGCTGCTGGCGAGCGAGCCGCGTGTGCCGGCGCCCGCGCCGCACACGGTGCTGGCGCCGGCCACGCAGGATGCGGCGCTGCGGGACTACGTGGAACGGCTGCGACGCGAGGGCCATTGTGTGGTGACGGCGTTGCCAGGTGCTGCCTCGCCGCCGGCCGCGGCCATCATCGAGCCTGATGGCCAGGGGGGCTGGCACATGCGGCACTGCGAGGACGAAAAGGAATGAGTGTGGGCAGGAACGTGATCGTCGTCGGCGCGCAGTGGGGCGACGAGGGCAAGGGCAAGGTCGTTGATCTGCTGACCGAGCGCAGTGCCGCCGTGGTGCGCTTCCAGGGTGGGCACAATGCCGGCCACACGCTGGTGATCGACGGTCACAAGACCGTTCTTCACCTGATCCCCTCGGGCGTCCTGCATCCTGGCGTGCAGTGCCTGATCGGCAATGGCGTGGTGCTCTCGCTGGCGGCGCTCGACGAGGAGCTGGACATGCTCGCCGGCGCTGGGGTGCCTGCCCGGGATCAGGTCCGCATCAGCCCGGCATGTCCGCTCATCCTGCCCTCGCACATCGCCCTGGATCAGGCCCGCGAGCGGGCGCGGGGGGGGCAGGCGATCGGCACCACCGGGCGCGGTATCGGCCCGGCCTACGAGGACAAGGTCGCCCGTCGGGGCGTGCGGTTCGTCGATCTGGTCGACCCGGCGCGCGCCGAGGCGCAGCTGCGCGAGCTGATCGACTACCACAACTTCCTGCTGACGGCCCAGTTCGGTGTGGCGGCGGTGGACGTCGAGGCCAGTGTGAGCCAGACCCTGGAGCAGGCAGCCCGCAACCTGCCGCTGATGGCCGACATCACCGCCACGCTTGCGGCGCTGCGTCGCGACGGTGCCAATGTGCTGTTCGAGGGCGCGCAGGGTTCGCTGCTGGATGTCGACCACGGCACCTATCCCTACGTCACCTCCTCGAACACGACTGCAGGTGGCGCGGCGACGGGCAGTGGCGTCGGCCCCACGTGGTTCGATCATGTGCTTGGGATCGTCAAGGCCTACACCACGCGCGTCGGCGGCGGACCGTTCCCGACGGAGCTCCACGAAGAGCCCGGCCCGCATCTGGCGAATCGTGGGCGCGAGGTGGGCGCGACCACCGGCCGTGCCCGGCGCTGCGGCTGGCTGGATGCCGTCGCACTCCGGCGGGCGATGGTCAACAACGGCGTCAGCGGGCTGTGCATCACCAAGCTCGATGTGCTCGACGAACTGGAGACGATCGAGATCTGCGTCGGCTACCGGACGGCGAGCGGCAAGATGCTCGACGAGCTGCCGGCCGGCGCCGCGGCCCTGGCACCCTGTGAGCCGGTGCTGGAACGGCACCCCGGATGGCGGCAGTCCACGCTCGGCGTCCGTCGCTGGGAGGCGCTGCCCGAGGCGGCGCAGGCCTACCTGCGGCGGATCGAGACCTTGCTGGAGGTGCCGATCGAGCTGGTGTCCACCGGCGCCGAGCGCGAGGACACCATCGTCCTGCGCCATCCCTTCGACTGAGCGGGGCCGGCGTGTGATGGGCCGGGACTGGCGGCCTCAGCCGGCGCCCACCCGCGGCGGCTGGTAGAGCTGACAGCCGGCGCGGCCGGCGCGCTTCGCGCGATACATCGCCTGATCGGCCAGACCCACCAGTTCCTCGACGTTGTCGGTGTGCGTCGGCGCCGTGGCGACACCAATGCTGGCGGAGACCGGGATCGACCGTTCGGCGACGGCGACGGGCGCGCCGGTCAGGGCCTGCAGCAGCTTGTCCCCGACTTGCAGCGCCTGGGCGTGATCCGCTTCCGGCAACAGCACCGCGAATTCATCCCCTCCCCAGCGGGCGAGATGGTCACTGGCCCGCAGTGCGCCCCGCAGGCGGCCGGCAACGGCCTTCAGGTACCGATCGCCCACGTCGTGGCCGAAGCTGTCGTTCACCGACTTAAACCGGTCCAGGTCGATGAACAGCAGGCTGATCGGGCGCCGGTAGCGCTGGCAGTGGGTGTGCCAGAAGCGCAGCCGCCGCTCCATGGCGTGGCGGTTGTCCAGCTCCGTGACCGCGTCGTGCTGGGCGAGATAGGCGATCAGCTGGTTGGCCTGGCGGGTTTCCTCCAGCGCCTTGCGCAGATCGCGTGTACGCCGGGCCACCTCCTGATCCAGGCTTTCGGCCAGTCGGCGCAGGCGGTCCTCCCGCCAGCCGCTCAGGCTCGCGAACAGGCCCAGGAAGATCGGCGCCGTATCGATCACGTAGAGCAGCGAGTGCTGCGCGTGGGCGCGCCGCAGCAGTTCGCCAATTCCGGCGCCGGCGAACGTCAGTTCGCCCGTTACCAGCAGGAACAGCAGTGAGCCCGCGGGGAAGCAGGCGCCGAAACCCACGCCGGTGGCGGCGTGCAAGAGCGTCTGCCGGTGCTGTGCAAGCCAGCCCATGAAGGCCTCCACTGCGATGCTACCCGTAGGTATCGGCATCGGCGGGGGCGGCTGGACCCTGTCAGCTGCGGGTGTGCTCCGGCAGGGTGATGTTCAGCTCGAGGATGTCGCAGTCGTTCTGCCGGCCGACATCGATCTGCACGGCGTCATCGCCCACCGGCACATAGCGGCGCACCACCTCGAGCAGGTCGCGCTGCAGATTCGCGAAGTACGCCGGCCGCGCGCCGGCGCGCTCGGTGCGCTGGTGGGCGATGACGATCTGCAGGCGCTCCTTGGCGATATCGGCGCTGTTGGCCTTGCGGCTGGGCCGGATCAGGTCGAACAGTCTCATGCGCGACTCCCGAACAGACGCCGCAGCAAGCCACGCTCGGCGGTGACGAAGCGCATCGGCCGTTCCTCGCCGAGGTAGCGGGCGACGATGTCGTCGTAGGCCCGCCCGGCGTCGGCGCTGTCCTGGAGAATCACCGGGGTGCCGGCGTTGGATGCCGCCAGTACTGCCTGCGACTCTGGAATCACCCCCAGCAGCGGCACGGCCAGCATCTCCTGGATCTGGTCGACCGCCAGCATCTCGCCTTTCTCGACGCGCACCGGATCGTAGCGAGCGATCACCAGATGCTGGCGCACGCGTTCCTCATTGCGCTCCGCGCGGCGCGTGCGGCTCTCGAGCAGGCCGAGGATGCGGTCGGAGTCACGCACCGAGGAGACCTCAGGATTGGTCACCACCAGGGCGTCATCGGCGAAGTACATCGCCAGTTGCGCACCGCGCTCGATGCCTGCCGGGGAGTCGCAGACGATGTAGTCGAACTGCTCGGCCAGGGCCGTCAGGACCCGCTCCACGCCCTCCGGCGTCAGGGCGTCCTTGTCCCGTGTCTGCGAGGCCGCCAGCACGCTCAGGTTCTCCACGCGCTTGTCGCGTATCAGCGCCTGATGCACCGGCACCTTCTCCTGGATCACCTCGACGAAGTCATAGACCACGCGGCGCTCGCAGCCCATGACCAGATCGAGGTTGCGCAGGCCGACGTCGAAATCGACGATCACGGTCTTGTGGCCCCGCAGGGCCAGGCCGGTGCCGAAGGCGGCGCTGGTGGTCGTCTTGCCGACGCCACCCTTGCCGGATGTGCTGACGATGATTCGTGCCAAGGCGTCCTTCCTCAGAGTGCGGATCTCACCGCGTCACCAGCGGCTCGATGATCAGTTCCTGTTCGTGCTGGCGGATCTGCACCGGCTGGCCACGCAGCGCACCGGGCATGTCCTCGGCGATCAGATAGCAGCCGGCAATCGCGATCAGCTCGGCCTCCAGTGACTGGCAGAAGATCCGCGCCTCCTGCGCACCGCGCAGTCCCGCCAGGGCGCGGCCGCGCAGGGGTCCGTAGACGTGGATGTTGCCGTCGGCGAGCAGTTCGGAGCCCGGGCTGCTGCCTTTCAGGCAGACCAGGTCGCCCTCGGCATGCACCTGCTGCCCGGAGCGCACCGGATCGGTCAGCACGCGCGAGGTGGCCGCCGATCGCACCGCCTCACCGGCGGGTGCCTCCACCGGTGTGGCTGCCGCTGCCCCGGTACGTTCCGGCCACGCCGGCAGGCCGGCCTCTTCTGCCGGGCCGGCCAGTGGCGTTGGCACCTGGCGGACGGCCACTGGCACGAAGCCACACGCCCGCAGCCGTGCCACCAGCGCCGGCAGCGCCAGCGTTGCCGGCGCTGCTGCCAGATCCAGCAGCAGTGGCGCACCGTCGAAGAAGCCCGGGACCTGCGCCATGGTGTGGCGCAGTCGCTGTTCGATCCGATCGATGTCGTCGGCGGCGACGTGCAACACCGACAGCGTCGCCACCGTGCCCTTCAGGGTGCACGGCGGCTGCTGGACCGCCGGCACGACGGCGTTCATGAGCTGTGACTCGACATTGCGCCGTAATGTAGCAAAGCCGGGCCCCGTTGCCGACCGCTGCCGCTCCCTGCCTGCGACAACGGGCCGCATGGTGCGGTGGTCAGGCTCGACCTAGCATGCGGGGCGCCGCGTCAGGGACGACGGCGAGCGAACCCAGGTACAAGGACCGATTCCATGCGCTCCGCACTTATGGCACTGCCCCTGCTGGCAGCCTCGGCTACTGTCGGTGCCCACCCCAGTTTCGTCGAGACATCCTTCCCCGCCGGCAGCACGGCCCACCTGCAGCTGCAGATTGCCCACGGCTGTGGCGACAAGCTGACGCATCTGGTGCGCGTCCAGCTGCCCAATGGCGAGGGGGTATCCGCAGCAGTGACGCAGGCCAAGCCGCGCCAGACGCGTGACTGGCTGATCTCCACCGAGACCGGCCCGGTGGAACCGTTCAGCTCGCACGGCACCGACTATACGCAGGACGTACGGGCCATCCGCTGGCTGGGTGTGCTGCCGAGCGATCATTACGAACTGTTCGAGTTCCGGGTGCGGCTGCCGAATCTGGCGGCCGATGAGGCGCCGCTGGAGCTGGCCTTCCCCGTCGAGCAGCTCTGCCCGGGCGAGGGCGACTACGACTGGGACGGCGAGGACGCACCGCGCATCACCGTGACGCCGCCGGCTCCGCCGTCCTGAGCCTCGCCACCGTTCATCCGCGCAATCGACGACGCGCTCTGGGCCGGCCCGTGTGGCCGGTCCTTTTTTGTTCCTGCCTCGGTGAGGACGCCCGCAGCGGACGCCTCGCCCGGGCGCGGTGGGGGCGAGTCCGCCGGTGCGATGCCCACCCCCCGCAGCAGTCGAGCACGCTGCCGCCAGCGTTCGGCCGGCGTGGCGTCGGCCAGCGCATGGTCGATGCGCCGGCCGAGCTTGCAGGCGACTACCCGTCCTGCCTCGAGCAGGATCCGGTTGCCGGCCATCGCCGGTAGCCGCGGGCCCGGCAGGACGATGCCGGTGAGGTTGGTCGGATCGGCGGCACTGATCACCACGCTCTGCGCCTCGTCGGCCGCCGCCTCGAGCCCCCGCAGCGCCTCGGCAGCGGCGGGCAGGGCGAATTGCTCGCCGGCGAAGCCCTGCACGAAACGCCCACCCTCCAGCTCACCGCGGGCCTCCCGCCGGCGCAGCACGTAATGCAGTTCCCGCCAGGTCGGCGCCAGCGGCTCGCGATCCAGCAGTCGCCGGAAGATCACGCCATAGCGCCGCAGCAGCGCATCGGCAGCCAGTTCGATCGCCTGTTCCCGCTGCGCTTCGCTCGCCTCCTCCGGCAGCGGCCGGATCGGTACCCAGCGCCCGGCCGCATCCAGCGAGGTCCGAACTCGCGGCCGCCGGCGCCCCCGGCTGGCGGGTGCGAGCAGCGCCCGCAGGCCGATGAAGGTGTCGCAGCTGACCAGGCCAGCGGCCACCAACTCGCCCAGTGCGGTCTGCGCCCGGCTTTCGAGCAGCCCTGCCAACTCCACCAGATCCGCGAAGAACGCCGGGCCGCTCTCCTGCAGTGTCTGCCAGAGCGTGCCGGCATCGCCAGACAGGGCAGCGGCGGCGTCCGCCGGCTCGACGGCCAATCGCCGCCAGGCGGCAAGCTCGCGCCGCGGCACCAGCAGGATCGGCGTCTGCCGGATCGGGCCGGTCTTTGTCCCGCTGGCGCTACGGCGGGCGCCGACCCGCAGCCAGGTGTATTGGCCACTGGTCAGCAGCTGATCGAGCTGTTCGCCGGCATAGCCTGCCAGGCGCGGGGCCAGGATCTCGCGCTCCAGCGCCCCGGCCGGCAGTGGCAGGCCCGCCAGCCGTTCGAGTACGCCGGCCACCGCGTCCGCCCCCGCGAGCGGCGCGTCCAGACGCTGCCAGCCGAGCAGAAAGCGCATGAAAGCCTGCGGCGGGACCGCCGCGACCCGCGCCCGGCGCCGATGCAGGGCGTAGCGATGGATGCGCGCCAGCAGGCGCCGTTCACACCATTGCGGGGCGGCGCCATCGAAGGTTCCGTGCACGATCGCGCCGTTCGATTCGAGCATCTGCAGGGCCGGCGTGGCTGCCTCGCCCGGCAGCCCGAGCGGTGCCACCAGCGCCGCGGCCGTGACCGGACCGAGGATGTCCAGCCGGGCCTGCAGCAACTGCGCGAGGGCCGCCGTGGTCTGTACATCGGCACCCGTGCCTTGCGCGGCGGTGACAACCTGCAGCAGCGGCTGTCGTTCGCTGGCGACATGCAGACTGCCGGCGGGCGTCGGCAGGCACTGTGCACGGCCATTGCGGCGCAGCGTCGCCAGCAGGTCCGGCCACGCTGGGTCGGCGCGGCTTTCCGATTCGGTCAGCCAGCCGCCGATCAGCAGCGCATCGTGCAGCTCATCGGGTGTCCGTGCCGTGGGCCAGACTTCCTCGCGCACACGGGCGATGGCCGCCGGGTCCAGGGTGCGCAGCCTCGCGGCATCTTCCAGCGCCAGTGCCGGAGTCGCCACCGCGCGGGTACGGCGCTCCTCGGCTTCGCCATCATCGAGAAACGCCCACGGCCGGGCGTTGACGACCTCGTGCGCGAGCGGCGAGGGTGCCGGCAGGTCGCAGGTGTGCAGGGTGATTTCGCCCGCCTGCAACCGCTGCAGCAGGGTGAGGAAGCCGTCGACATCCATCGCCTCGTGCAGGCAGTCCTCGAGGGTCTGGACGACCAGCGGGTGGTCGGGAATTGCGCGTGGACCGGCCAGGTTTTCCTGGCAGGCGATCTGGTCGGGAAACACCAGCGCGACCAGGTCCTCGGCATCGCTGCGCTGGAACTGCGGCGGCCGCCGCTTGCCCCCGAGCCGTCGCTTCACGGCGAGCGAGATGCTGGCATTCCAGCGCCAGCGGTTGGCGAACATCGGCGTGTCCAGCAGCGCCTGGATCAGCACGTCGCGCGCCGTCGCCGGGTGCAGATAGGCGGCCACCTCGGGCAGCGCGAAGCTGTGGGTGCTGCCCAGCGAGAGCACCAGACTGTCCTCGAGCGCGGCGGCCTGCAGCTCGAAGTTGAACTTGCGGCAGAAGCGCTTGCGCAGCGTCAGTCCCCAGGCGCGATTGATCCGCGAACCGAACGGCGCGTGGATGACCAGGTGCATGTCGCCCACCTCATCGAAGAAGCGCTCGAAGACCACCTGCTGCTGGGTCGGCAGCGTGCCGAGCGCGGCATGGGCCGTGGCGAGATAATCCACCAGCTGCCTTGCCGCGTCCTGTGTCAGCACGTAACGCTCGCGCAGCAGGCCATGGGCGGCCTCGACGCCGCCGCTGTTCAGCGCGTCGGCCAGCTCGCCGCGCAGGCGCGAGACGGCGGCGGAAAGCTCGTCCGAACGACCGGGCGCCTCGCCGAACCAGAACGGGATGCTCGGTGGTGCGCCATGGGCATCCTCCACGAACAGGCGGCCGACCTCGGACTTGGCGATGCGATAGGAGTTGTTGCCCAGCTGGAAGATGTCCCCTGGCAGGCTCTCGAAGGCAAAGTCCTCGTGCACTGTCCCGATCGAGTGCCCCTCCGGCTGCAGGACGACGTCTACGTCGAACTGGTCGGGGATCGCGCCGCCGTTGGTCAGCGCCGTCAGCGCCGCGCCACGCCGGCCGCGCAGCCTGCCGTTGATGCGGTCCCAGTAGAGGTAGGCGCCGCGCCGGCCACGCTGGGTGGTGTAGCCCTCCGCGAGCATCTGCAGCACCTGACCGTAGCGCGCCCGGTCGAGCGCGGCGTAGGGTGTCGCGGCGCGCAGACAGTCGTAGAGCGCCTGTTCGTCCCATTCGCGGCTGCCGACCTCGGCGACGATCTGCTGCGCGAGCACGTCCAGCGGTGCCTCGGGAATGCGGATGCGATCCAGTTCGCCGGCCCGCATCGCCGCGAGCAGGGCGGTGCATTCCACCAGCTCGTCGCGGGTGGTCGGGATCAGCCGGCCTTTGGGCGTGCGGCCGACGGCATGGCCGGAACGGCCGACCCGCTGCAGCCAGGACGAGATCGCCCGCGGCGAACCGATCTGGCAGACCAGGTCCACCTCGCCGATGTCGATGCCGAGCTCGAGCGAGGCGGTGGCGACCAGGGCGCGCAGCTCGCCCTGCTTCAGCCGCTGCTCCGCGCGCAGCCGGTGACGGCGCGAAAGGCTGCCGTGGTGCGTGTCCACGCAGTCCTCGCCCAGGCGCTCGGCCAGTGCCTTCGCTGCGCGCTCGGCGAGCCGGCGGGTGTTGACGAAGATCAGCGTGGTGCGATGCGCGCCGGCGAGATCCGCCAGCTGATCGTAAACCTCGCTCCACACCTCGTTGGACATCACGGCATCGAGCGGCGAGGGCGGCACCAGCAGCGCGGTATCCATCGTGCGCCGGTGACCGGTGTCGATGATCCGGCATGGCGGGGCGCCGGGCGCGCGGGTGCCGGTCAGGAAGCGGGCGATCGCCTCGATCGGCTTCTGCGTCGCCGACAGGCCGATCCGCTGCAGCGGGCCGTCCACCAGCGCCTCCAGCCGTGCCAGCGACAGCGCCAGGTGACTGCCGCGCTTGTTGCCAGCAACGGCATGCACCTCGTCGACGATCACGGTGCGGACCGTGCGCAGCAGCTCGCGGCCCCGCCTGGCGGTCAGCAGCAGGAACACCGACTCCGGCGTGGTCACCAGGATGTGTGGCGGCCGGCGCACCATGCGGGCGCGCTCCGCCGCTGGCGTATCGCCCGTGCGCACGGCCGTCTGCAGGTCGACGTCCGCCAGACCGTGCATCAGCAGCTGATCACGAATGCCCATGATCGGCTGTTGCAGGTTCTTGCGGATGTCGTTCGACAGCGCCTTGAGCGGCGAGATGTACAGCACCCGGGTCTCGTCCGGCAACGGCGCCTGCAGACCCTCTGTCACCAGCCCGTTGATCGCCCAGAGGAAGGCGGCGAGGGTCTTGCCCGAACCGGTGGGCGCCGAGATCAGTGCGGGATCGCCGGTCGCGATCGCGCTCCAGGCTGCCTGCTGCACTTCGGTCGCTTGGGTAAACTGCTCGCCGAACCAGGCACGGACGGCCGGATGGAAAGCCGGCGGATGAGCTTCGGTGCCGATGCTTTGCTGTCTCACCGTGCGGGTTCCTCGCTTGCCTTCGGCGCCAGGGGTCGGCCAGCGGCCGGTGCCTGGCGGATCGCGCCGCGGACGCCAGGCGGCAGTTGTCGACGCCGGGCGTCAGCACCCGTCGCCCGACGACCATCGGCAATAGCCTTGTCATGATGGTTGCGGATCATGACCGGTGCTGCCGCGGATCCAGGCGCCGCTCCGGGGGTTCTCCCGTCCGTCTCGCGCCCGATGCGGCCTCCATCGGCACAGATCTTGCTCCCGATTTATCGACTCATGTTCCCATAGCCACTCAGGATGCATCCATGGCCGCACTGCCAGCCATCGTGCAAGCTGCTGCCGACGCGCAGCGAAACCAAGCCCCCCGCATCAGCGTCGTCATTCCCGCCCTCAACGAGGAAGGCATCGTCGAGCGCCTGATCGAAGATCTGCTGCATGCGCCGGAAACCCTCGAGATCATCGTATGTGACAGCGGCAGTACCGACGGTACCGCCGATACCGTGCGGTCCTACAGCGCGCAGCACACGAACGTGCGCCTGGTCAGCGCGCCCAAGCGTGGCGTCTCGCTGGCCCGCAACTGCGGTGCCGCCAAGGCCCGCGGCCACTACCTCGTGTTCCTCGACGCCGACGCCCGCATCGCCGGCGCCGACATCCCGCGCGCGGTGGATGAGCTGATCGCCCGCGGGCTGGCTGCCACCGCGTTTTCGGTGCAGGCGCCGCCGCGTACCCGCTGGGCCAATCGGATGATCGCTGCCTCCTTCCGCTACGCGATGCAGCTGATGCAGTATCTGGCGCCGACAGCGCCGGGTTCCGCTGGCTACATCGTGCGCCGCGACCGGCACGAGGCGATCGGCGGCTACGACGAGCGCATGGATTTCGGTGAAGACGTGGAATATCTGCGCCGTGCAGTGGCCGGCGGCAGGTTCCGCCTGGTGCGATCCGGGCGGATCGTGTTGGACATGCGCCGCTTCGATACCGATGGGATCCCGCACGTGCTCGGCAAATTGTGCTACGGCACGCTGATCCAGCTGTTCCGCCCCAACGCCACCTCGATGCCATTCCGCTATGACTTTGGACACTATGAGAAGTCTCGCCGCGACACGGCACGAGGATGAGCAGACGAGCGTTCCGCGCAAGGTGCCGGCGCCAGCGGCCGAACCGGCGGTCGTAGCAGCGATACGGCACGATATCCGCTGGCGCCGCCCGCGGCTGCTGCCGGCAGAGGTCATCACGCCGGGCATTTTCCGGCGCGGGCCGGCGCAGACGGTCGACTTTGCGGCGGTGCTGAGACAGGACGCCGCCCGCATCTCGCCCTTCTGCGTGGACATGAAGCGGCGGGAGCTGATCTTCGTGGAAACGCCGGCCTCGGCCGACATGCTGACCAGCCATGCGTTCTTCTACGATGCGCAGCGGGATCTAGCCAGCGCGATCTACCGTGTGGGCTTCGATCACCTGCCGGTGCTCGGGTCGAACTTCGGCACTGCGGTCGCTGCCTGCCGGCCGATCTTTCTGCATAGCACGGGCCGCTGCGGCTCGACCCTGCTCAGCCAGCTGCTCGACGCCGGCTGTCATCTGCGCTCGGTTTCCGAGCCGGACTTCTATACACAGCTGGCGATGGCGGCACGCCGCGAGCCGCATCGCTTCGCCGAGTTGCAGGCGGTGGCCGCGGCGGGCACGACGCTGCTCTGTCATCACCTCGACGCCCGGCAGGACACGCCGCGGCGGGTCCTGATCAAGCTGCGCAGCTTCTGCATCTTCAGCGCGCGCCTGTTCGACCTTCCGGGGCAGCCGGCCGCCAATCTCTTCCTCTGGCGCGACCCCGAGGCGACGATCAATTCCTTCCTGAACGCCTTCATGGGCAAGCGCGCCTTCGACCGCTGGCGGCGCACCCGAGCCGATCGGCTGTTCATGCAGCTCGTCACGCGTCTGCCGCGGCTCAAGGCGGAACTGACGGCAACCATGCCATTGCTGGACGAACCGCTGTGGCGCCGCTTCGTGCGCCACCACGGCTTCGTCGGCTACTTCACCGCCAACTGGGTCGCGCACATGCTGGCGGCGCGAAGCCTGCAGGCGGAAGATGGCTATTTCGGCGCGGCGATCCGCTACGCCGAGCTGCGCGAGTCGCCGGTGCAGGTGCTGGAGGGGCTGCAGCTGGCGCTGGAACTGCCGGTCGAGCAACGGCTCGACCCAGCCGGCGTCACCGCAGTGATGGCGCAGGACTCGCAGCGCAACTCGCGCTTCGCAAGCCGCAACGAACGGTTGCTCACGCCCGCCGATCGCGGCACCATCGACCGCCAACTCGAGCCCTACGCCGAGCTGCGAAGCGATCCCCTGCGGGCTTGAGCGCACCGCTGCCGGCTGCCCCGCCGGCTTAGCCGTGATCACTGGAGACGAGTCGTCCTCATGGAAGAATCCCCGGCGCGTTGGCACCGCAGGGCCCTGCGGCTCGGCATCTTCACGATCGTGGTCCTGGCTATCTTCCTGCTGTCGCGCTGGCTGGGGGTCGATGGGCTGAATCGGCAGGCACTGGCAGAGTTCGGGGCGAGGCTGCGCGAATGGCAAGCCGGTTGGGGACCGCTGGGGCCGCTGGTGGTGCTGCTCATCGCCACGCTGAGCGTAATCGCCAACGTGCCCACCATCCTCACCATCCTGGCGGTGGCGGCGCTGTATCCGGCGCTCACCACCGTTGGCATGACGCTGACGTTCTGGGCGCTCGGCTGCAGCTGCGTCTATCTGCTGGGCCATTTCATGTTCCGCGACGCCGTCCGCGGCTGGACGTCGCGCTTCCTGCCGCGTCTGTCGGATCATGTCGACAACAACGGGTTGCGCACAGTGCTGTTCACGCGCCTTTTGATGTTCGCCGCGCCGCCAAGCAACTGGGCGCTGGCGGCGCTGAACATTTCCTATCGCGACTATCTGGCCGGTTCGCTGCTCGGCGGCCTGCCGCACATCCTGCTCTGGTGTCTGCTCGGACCACGCGCGGTCGAGCAGTTCCTGACGCGCGAACCGGGCTGGTGGCATACCCCGGAGGTGCTGATGATCCTGATCTTCGGCGTCGCGCTCAGCGGCATACTGCGACTGTTGCTCGGCAAGCCGAACGCCGTCGATTGAGCGCGGCCGGCACGGCCGGCCGGCGGCTCACAGGTCGAGCAGCAGCGCGCGGAACAGCGCGCCGATCACGCCCAATCGCGCGTTCAGGCCGTGGTCGCCGCGGATCAGGTGCAGGTCCGCGTGATGCTCACGGCAGAAGCGCTCGCTGTGGGCGGGCGGTACGATCGCATCGTCGCGACCATGGACGACCACCAGCGTGGTGTCGGCCGGCGGCGCGCCGGCATCTCGCCCGGGGATGTAGATCGCCGGTGCCATCAAGAACAGCGCCGCCGGGCGCAGCTGGCGTGATGCCTTCAGACTGACGTAGCCACCGAGGCTCGAACCCGCCAGCACCAGCGGTTCGCCGGTCGGCGCCAGCGCCTGCAGATGGGCCGCACGCTCGTCCGGATCGTGGCTGAAGCGGTAGTCGGGGCTGTCCACCGCCCAGCCAAGCTCCCGCGCGATCGCCGCCAGCGCGGTGATCTTCGTGCCCCAGGGGCCGCTCTCCTTGCCGTGGGCGAAAACGACGCGAGCTGCCAAGATAGTCGCTCCATGAAAGATGCCACCCGCATTATCGAACTCGGCCGCGACCCCGAACAACAGCACGGCCTGGTCAACCCGCCGCTGTATCGCGGCTCCACCGTGCTGTTCCCCTCGCTGGCCGCGCTGCGCGAGGCGAGTGCGGCGCCGCTGCGGGCCGAGCGCTACTACGGCCGCCATGGCACCCCGACCACGGCGGCGCTGGAGCAGGCCGTGGCGGCGTTGGAGGGGGCCGAGCGTGGCATTGCCGTCTGCTCCGGCCTGGCCGCGATCGCCATCGTGCTCAGCGCGCTCGCCGCGCCGGGCGATGAAGTGCTGGTGGTGGATTGCGTCTATGGGCCGACGCGTGCCTTCTGCGAGCAGGAGCTCGCGCGCCGGCAGATCCAGGTCCGCTACCTGCCGGCGGCTGCCGACGCCGCGGCCGTGCGCGCGGCCCTCACGCCTCGCACGCGGCTGATCTTTCTGGAGTCGCCGGGCTCGCTCAGCTTCGAGATGCAGGATGTGCCCGCCATCGTCGAGCTGGCGCGGTCGACCGGCATCGTCACCGTCATGGACAACACCTGGGCGACGCCGCTCGGTTTCGCGGCGGCCGCTGCCGGCGTGGACGTGGTCATCCACGCGGCGACGAAATACCTGGTCGGGCATGCCGACGCGATGCTGGGGGTGATCTGCACGCGCGAGGCGCTCTACGAGCGGATCAAGCACACCGCCGTGCGCTTCGGCCAATGCCCCGGTGCGGAGGAGGCTCAGCTCGGCCTGCGGGGGCTGCGAACGCTGGCCGTGCGTCTGGAGCGACACGCGCGCACGGCCGAGGTACTGATGCGCTGGCTGGCCGCGCAACCGGAGGTCGTCGCCATTCGCTCGCCGGCCTGGCCGGATGATCCCGGCCACGCTCGCTGGCAGCGCGATTTTCGCGGCGCCAGCGGCCTGTTCGCGGCGCAGCTTGTGCCGCTACCCGAGGCCGCGCTGGCAGCCTTGGTCGACGGCCTGGCCCACTTCGGCCTCGGCTTCAGCTGGGGCGGCTATGAGAGCCTGGTGCTGCCGGCGATGCTTGCCGGTCAGCGCAGCCTTGGTGAGCCGCCGGCCGGTCCGCTGCTGCGGTTCCACGCCGGTCTGGAGGCCGAAGAGGATCTGCTGGCCGATCTGGCGGCGGGCTTCGGCCGCCTGCGCCGCGCGCGTCAGACGCGCGCCTAGCTCCCGCGCGCCAGTGCCGCCGCCTGCCCGGTGTAGGTGGCCGGCGTCAGCGCCAGTAGGCGTTCCCGCGCCTCGTCGGGCAGTTGCAGTTCGCCGATGAAGGTATCCAGTGCCTGACGATCGATCCGCTGGCCCCGGGTGAGCCGCTTGAGCTGCTCGTAGGGCTCGGGGATGCCGTAGCGGCGCATGACCGTCTGCACCGCCTCGGCGAGCACCTCCAGGTTCTCGTCCAGATCCTGCTGCAGCCGGGCCGGCGCCGCCTCCAGCTTGCCGAGTCCCTTGTGGATCGACTGGTAGGCGATGGTGCTGTGGGCGATGCCCACGCCGAGGTTGCGCAGTACGGTCGAATCCGTGAGGTCGCGCTGCCAGCGCGACACCGGCAGCTTCGCCGCAAGGTGCTCGAACAGGGCATTGGCGATGCCGAGATTGCCCTCCGCATTCTCGAAGTCGATCGGGTTGACCTTGTGCGGCATCGTCGAGGATCCGACCTCGTTCTCCACCGGCCGCTGGCGGAAGTAGCCGAGGCTGATGTAGCCCCAGGTGTCGCGGCAGAAGTCCAGCAGCACCGTGTTGGCCCGCATCAGCGCATGGAAGTATTCGGCAATGAAGTCATGCGGCTCGATCTGCGTGGTGTAGTCGTTGACCTCCAGGCCGAGGCTGCGCACGAACGCGCCGGACAGTGCCTGCCAGTCCACTTCCGGATAGGCCGCGTAATGGGCATTGAAGTTGCCCACCGCGCCGTTCATCTTGCCGACGATCTCGACCTGCGCAAGCTGCGCGCGCTGACGTTCCAGCCGCGCGACCACGTTCGCGATTTCCTTGCCGAGCGTGGTCGGGGTCGCCGGCTGGCCGTGCGTGCGGGCGAGCATCGGCAGTTCTGCATAGCGATGCGCCAGTTCGCGCAGTGCCTCGCCGATACCGTCCAGATGGGGCAGCACGGACTGCTCGCGGGCCGCTTTGAGCATGAGCGCATAGGACAGGTTGTTGATGTCTTCCGAGGTGCAGGCGAAGTGCAGGAATTCGCTGATGGCCGCCAGCTCCGCATCGCCACGGACCTGCTCCTTGAGGAAATACTCCACCGCCTTCACGTCGTGATTGGTGGTGTGTTCGATGGCCTTCACACGCTGCGCCTGTTCCACGGTGAAGCCGGTGGCGATCTGCTCCAGTCGGGCGCGGGCCCGCTCGCTGAGCGGGGCTACCTCGCCGATGGCATCGGTGGCGGCGAGGCACTCCAGCCAGCGCACCTCCACCAGTACCCGGTACCGGATCAGTCCGTATTCGCTGAAGATGCCGCGCAGTTCGAAGGTCTTATCCGCGTAGCGGCCGTCGATCGGCGACAGGGCGGTGAGCGCCGTCAGTTCCATGCATTGACTCCAGAAACGGCACGACCGACGGCCGCGGCGCCCGCCGTTTCGGGGCGCCGCGGCGACTGGCGACGGCAGTGCTAGAATCCGGCCACTTTACCATTCGTGCGCTGCATCGGGCCGGCCGGGCCGGTGGCGCCAGGCCAGCAGGACGAAAGATGAGCGAGCAGAGCTTTCGCATCGAGCGCGACAGCATGGGGGAGCTGCAGGTCCCCGGCGATGCGCTGTGGGGCGCCCAGACGCAGCGGGCGGTGCAGAACTTTCCCATCAGCGGCCGCGCCATGCCCGCCCCATTCCTGCGTGCGCTTGGCCACGTGAAGGCTGCTGCCGCCAGTGCCAACGAACGGCTGGAGCTGCTGCCGGCCGAGGTGGCGGAGGTCATCCGCCAGGCGGCCGGCGAAATCGCCGCGGGCGGCCATCTCGCACAGTTCCCGGTCGATGTCTTTCAGACCGGCTCTGGCACCAGCTCGAACATGAACGCCAACGAGGTGATCGCGCATCTGGCTAGCGAGCGGCTCGGTAAGCCAGTGCATCCGAACGACCACGTCAACATGAGCCAGAGCAGCAACGACGTGATCCCCACCACCCTCCACGTGGCCGCGAGCCTGGAGCTGACGGAACGGCTGCTGCCGGCGCTGGCGCAGCTGGAGGCGGCGATTCGCGCCAAGGCCGAGGCGCTGCATACGGTCATCAAGACCGGACGCACGCATCTGATGGACGCCATGCCGGTGCGGTTCTCACAGGAGCTGGGTGGCTGGGCGAGCCAGATCGCGCAAGCCCGGGCGCGGCTGGAGGACACGCTGCAGCGGCTGCAGGGGCTGGCCCAGGGCGGCACGGCGGTTGGCACCGGTATCAACGCCGACCCCCGCTTCTCTGAGCAGTTCGTGGTCGCGCTGAACGGGCAGACCGGCGGGCAGTTCCGCCGCGCCGACGACCTGTTCGAGCGCCTGAGCAGCCAGGACACGGCGGTCGAGCTGTCCGGGCAGCTCAAGGCGCTGGCCGTCGCCATCATGAAAATCAGCAACGATCTGCGCTGGATGAACAGCGGCCCGCTGGCGGGTCTGGCCGAGATTGCGCTGCCCGCGCTGCAGCCGGGCAGCAGCATCATGCCCGGCAAGGTCAACCCCGTGATTCCGGAGGCGGCGGCGCAGGTGGCGGCGCAGGTGATCGGCAACGATGCGGCCATCACCGTGGCCGGCCAGTCCGGCAACTTCCAGCTGAACGTGATGCTGCCGCTGGTGGCGGACAACCTGCTGCAGAGCCTGCAGCTGTTGACCAGCATCGCCCCGCTGCTGGGCGAGTGCATCGCCGGCTTCACCGTGAACGAGGACAACCTCAACGCCGCGCTGGATCGCAACCCGATCCTGGTCACGGCATTGAACCGTGTGATCGGCTACGACCTCGGCGCCAAGATCGCCAAGCAGGCCTACGCCGAGAAGCGGCCCGTGATCGAGGTCGCGCTGGCGCTGACGGATCTGTCCGAGGCGCGTCTGCGCGAGCTGCTCGATCCGGCCAAGCTGGCCGACGGCGGCATCACCGACGCCTGAGTCCTTGACGCCGCAGGTCGTCCACATCCGGCAGCGGCTCGCCCACACCCGGCCGCTGCCCAGTCCCGCCGCGCTGGTGGACTATGGCGGGGCGCTGAACGTGCCGCTGGAGATGGTGCCCAGGCCCGAGGCGCTGCGGCCGGCGGCTGTGCTGGTGCCCCTGCTGGCGACGCCGCAGGGTCTGGAGGTGCTGTTCACCCGGCGCACCGACAACCTGCGCAATCATGCCGGTCAGGTCAGCTTTCCCGGTGGGGCCGCCGAGACCCACGATGCCGATGCCACCGCCACGGCGCTGCGCGAGGCCGAGGAGGAGATCGGGCTGTCCCCGGCCGCGATCGACGTGCTGGGCTTTCTGGGCCCGCACGTGACGATCAGCGGCTTCTGCGTCTCGCCGGTGGTCGGCTACGTCGCCCGGCCACCCACCCTCACCGCCGATTCGGGCGAGGTGGCCGAGATCTTCAGCGTGCCGCTCGACTACCTCATGCAGCGCGAGCACTACGAATGTCGCCAGGGCGAGTTCCGCGGTCAGCCCGTCCGCTACTACGTGCTCCGCTACGGCCAGCAGACCATCTGGGGCGCCACCGCGGCGATGCTGGTCGACCTCTACGAGCGGTTGGAGCCGCTGCCGCTGCGCTGATCCGGCGACGGGGTATCTGCGCCCGGTAGCGGCGCCTCGTCGGGATGCGCCGCCGCCACCGGCAGTGGCACCTGCTGTGTCGGCGGCGGTGGATCCCGATCGGGATCGTAGAGCCGGCTGCGCTTGTAGGAATCGCGCAGATGCCGGACGAATACGGCGATCACCGCGCCGGCCGGCAGCGCCATCAGGATGCCGACGAAGCCGAACAGCTTGCCGCCCGCCAGCACGAGGAAGATCACCATCACCGGGTGCATGCCGATGCGATCGCCGACCAGATACGGCGTGACCACCGAGCCCTCCAGCGCCTGCCCGCTCAGGAACACGATAGTGATGAACAGATAGACGATCGGATCGGCGCCGGTGAACAGCGCCGAGGCCAGCGCCGCGGCGAAGCCCACGGCGAAGCCGAGGTAGGGCACGAAGTTCACCAGCCCGGCGAACAAGCCGATCAGGATGGCGAATTCCACCCCGGAGAGCCACAGGCCGACGCCATACCAGGTGCCCAGCACCAGCATCACCAGCAGCTGCCCGCGCAGGAAGCCTGCCAGGCGTTCGTCGGCCTCGCGGGCAAGGTCGTAGGCGGTCGTCAGCAGCGGGCGCGGCACCAGCCCGGCCAGCGAGGCCCACATGTCATCCCAGTCGCGCAGCAGGTAGAAGGTGACCACCGGCAGCAACAGCAGATTGGTGACGAATGCCGCTACGGCGAAGCTCGAAGTGGTGATCTGGCGCAGTACCGCCGTGACCAGTGTGCCGGCCTGGGCGAGGTTTTCCTGGATTGTCTCGCGCAGCCGGTCGAAACCGAGATTGGCCGGATCGACGCCCAGCCGGCTGGTCACCCAGGGCAGGGCGACCTCCTGCGTCCAGTCGAGGATCGCCGGCAGCATGTCGATCAGCAGCAGTGTCTGCTGCTGCAGCGGTGGGATGAGCAGCAGCACCACCAGCGCCACCAGCGCGATAATCAGCACGAAGACCAGCAGCACGGCGAAGGTCCGGGGCACGCCCAAGGCCTGGAACCAGACCACCACCGGCCGGAACAGGTAGGCCAGCACGAAGGCGGCGATGAATGGCGTCAGCACCGAGCCGAGAAAATGGAAGGTTGCGAACAGCGACAGGGCAAGCAGGCCGTACGCCCACCAAGGCACACGCCGGAAGTAGTTCTCCGGCGTCTGCAATTGCGAATTCATCGAACGCTACTCCCGGTGTGACAGCCGCCACGCGCGTGTGGCCGGTCTCGCAGCCACGGCAATCATGCGGTGAACGGGTGTCGGCAGGCCATAGTAGGCGGCAATGCGGGGCCCAGTGCAATCGGCCCGCCGCCGGCGGGCAGGGGACGCGCCGATGGCGTGTCCACATCTTCCGTTAGGAATTACATATCGCAATCATCAGCACAATTGATTGGGTTTATCGCCGACCATCCTTTATCGTCGCCACATCGTCTCGACCCAAGGAGCAGACATGGCTGACCGGCCGCAGGATCCGACCCTGACTACCGCCGACGGTGCCCCGATCGCCGACAATCAGAACGCCCTGACCGCCGGCCGGCGGGGACCGGTGCTGATGCAGGACGTGGCGCTCATCGAACAGATCCAGCGCTTCAACCGCGAGCGCATCCCGGAGCGCGTGGTGCACGCCAAGGGCTCAGGCGCCTACGGCACCTTCACGGTCACCAACGACATCACCCAATACACGCGTGCCTCGCTGTTTGCCGACGTCGGCAAGCAGACCGAGCTGTTCGTGCGTTTCTCGACCGTTGCCGGGGAGCGCGGCGCGGCCGACGCCGAACGCGATCCCCGGGGCTTCGCCGTGAAGTTCTACACCGACGAGGGCAACTGGGACCTAGTCGGCAACAACACGCCGATCTTCTTCGTCTACGATCCCTACAAGTTCCAGATGTTCATCCACTCGCAGAAGCGTCATCCGCGGACCAATCTGCGCGACCCGGACATGCAGTGGGACTTCTGGAGCCTGTGCCCGGAGAGCCTGCATCAGGTGACCTGGCTGTTCGGCGATCGAGGCATTCCCAGAAGCTATCGCCACATGAACGGCTATGGCAGCCACACCTACGCCATGATCAACGCCGACGGCGAGCGCGTGTGGGTGAAGTTTCACTTCAAGACCGACCAGGGCATCGAAAACCTCACCAACGAGCAGGCGACCAGCCTGATTGCGCAGGATCGGGAGAGCCACCAGCGCGATCTGTACCAGTCCATCGAGGCCGGCCAGTTCCCAAGCTGGACGCTCCACATCCAGGTGATGACCCAGGAGCAGGCCAGCAGCTTCCGCTGGAACCCGTTCGATCTCACCAAGATCTGGCCGCACGCCGACTTCCCCCTGATCGAGGTCGGGCGGATGGAGCTCAACCGCAATCCGGACAACTACTTCCATGATGTCGAGCAGTCCGCGTTCAACCCGAGCGCGATGGTGCCCGGCATCGCCGCGAGCCCGGACAAGATGCTGCAGGGGCGGCTGCTGAGCTATCAGGACACGCACCTGTACCGCATCGGTGTGAACTATCGCGACCTGCCGGTGAACCGGCCGCGCGTGCCGGTGCACAACTACCTGCGGGACGGGCAGTTCGGCGGCATGCGTGGCGATGAAGGTACCGGGCACCCGAACTACTTCCCCAACAGCGTGCCCGGTGCCGCGCGGCCCGATCCAGCCTACGCCGAGCCGGCCTGGGCCCTCGGCGATGTCGTTGTGGACCGCTACGACGAGCGGCAGGATGACTACACCCAGGCCGGCGATCTCTACCGGCTGATGGGGGAGGCAGCCCAGCAGCGACTGGCGCACAGCCTGGCCGGCGCGATGCAGGGGGCGCGTGAGGAGGTGATCGAGCGTCAACTCGGGCACATCGAGAAGGCCGATGCCGACTATGCGCACCGGGTCCGGCAGGCTCTGGCCGAGGCGGGTGACTCGGCGGCCGCCAGCGTGCGCGACGAACCGGCGGGCTGATTGGCCCGCCGCGTCGCCGGCGGCGGGGCCCCGCTGCCGCCGGCGCCGTGTCGCCCAGCCACTGCAGGGAGTGAGCACTTGGATTTGGACAACGTCGACTATCACGAGATTGCCCGGCGCGGCGACGTCGAGGTAATGGACGTCTTTCTGACGGCCGGACTGGATGTGAACCTGACGAACACGCGGGGTCACAGCCTGCTGATGATCGCCAGCTACAACCATCAGCCCGAGATGGCCCGGCTGCTGCTGGCGCACGGCGCCGACCCGAACCAGCCCGACGCCAGCGGCAGCACCCCCTTGATGGGGACGGTGTTCAAGGGCGACATCGAGCTGGCCGCATTGCTGCTGGAGGCCGGCGCCGACGTCCGGGCCGTGAACGGTGCGGGTGCCACCGCGCTGCACTTTGCCGCCATGTTCCGCCAGGCGCCGCTCGCCGAGCTACTGCTCACCCACGGCGCCGATGCCGAGGCGCGAGACGGCATGGGCAGGCGCCCGGCCGACCTCGGCCCGCTATCCGATTCTCCCGCCTAGGCCGCTCCGCTAGCGCGCCGCGCGCAGCACGCCACCCACGGCGGCGTGCAACTGACCGAGCGTGGTGCACGCCTGCAGCGAACGCAGATGTACCCGGTACTGCCCGATCACCGAATCCCCCTGATCCCACCGCTTGCGCGGCTCGGTGTTCAGCCAGTGGATCGCCTTGCTGCGGCGTGCGAGCCTGCCGAGCAGCTCCACTCGGGGCGGCAGGTCGTTGCAGCGCGCATCGCCGAGGATCAGGACGCTCGTGCGCCGATCGATGGCATCGCCATGCGCGTCGAGCAGACTCGCCAGCGACTGGCCGTAATCGGTATAGCCCTGGGGTGGGGCGGCGAGCGCGGCGGCAACGGCCTGTTCCGTGTCCGCGCCAGCCAGCGCGCCGGTGACCTCGACCAGATCGCTGCAGAAGCCGAACACCCGCAGCTCACCGAGCGCCTCGCGCAACAGCCGCAGGAAGAGCATCAACATGCCCGCATGGACGGCGACCGACCGGCTGGTGTCGCACAGTGCCACCAGCCGCGGCCGGTCCAGCCGGCGGCGGCGCCACTTCAGCGACACGAGTGTGCCGCCATGGCCGGCATTGGCGCGCAGGCTCGCCCGCAGGTCGAGCTGACCACGTCGCGCCGCGTGCCGCACGGGTGCCGCCCGGCCGGCGAGCTCGCGCGCCAGTCGCTGCGCCATTGCCTGCAGTTCGCGCCGGTCCGACAGATCCAGCCGGTCCAGTCGCCGCTCGAGCAGCTGCCGCTCATGTTCCGCCCGTCGCCGCGGCTCGCCATGCAGTTCGAGCTGCCGCTGCAGGTGCTGCTGGGCGGCTGCCGCCAGCGCGGCATGCCGCCGCTCCAGGGCCGCCGCGCGTGCCGAATCGCCCGCCTCGCGGGCTTCGGCCTGCGCCGCCTGCAGCGCTTCGCCACCTGCCGCCCGCAGCAACCGGTGGCGATAGACGTGGCGCTGGCCGAGGTGCTCGATCTGCTCGGTCGCAAGCGCCCTGCCGGCCTGCTGCAGCCGGGCGAGGTCAACCGGTGTCAGGGAGGCGTCGCGGGCTGCGCCAGCATCGGGCGCAAGGTCCGGCCCTTCGCTGCCGTTCGTCGGCTCCGCCGGGGCCCCGGCGGCGGCGGGTGCAGCGGGGAAGAAGCGATCGAAGGCGGCATCGAAGGCGGCAGCCTGATGCGCCGCACGCACCAGCACGCAGCGCAGGCCGTCCCGCAGCCGGCGCCGGTCCGCGTAGCCTAGCAACCGCAGCGCCCGGTGGGCGGCAAGGGCCTCGTCCGCGGAGATCGAGAGCCCGGCTCGCCGCAGCGCCAGGAGAAACTCGCCGAAGGTTGCTTGCATCGGGGCCGGATGGGGCAGGACGGTTCCCGCTGCGAGGGGGACGCATACGGGCTGTTCATCTTACCGGACACCACCGGCCCGCGCCGAGCTTGGACACACTCCTGTAACACCCCGCCGGCATTCTGCGCCCCGACCTCGCGCCCGGAGCGGCGCTCGAACGCACCCTCAGGAGATTGATGACATGACTCGGCTAAAGGCTTTCGGCCTGGGCTTCACTGCGCTGTCCGCCGCTTGCGTGCTGGCGAATCCGGCGTTCGCCCGTGACCAGATCCGCATCGCCGGTTCCAGCACGGTCTATCCGTTCTCCAGCTATGTCGCCGAGGAATTCGGCGCGGTAACCGATTTCTCCTCGCCGGTCGTCGAATCCACTGGCACGGGCGGTGGCTTCAAGCTGTTCTGCGAGGGTGTCGGCGAGCAGACCACCGACATCAGCAACGCCTCGCGGCAGATGAAGAAGAGCGAGTTCGAGACCTGCCAGCAGAACGGCGTCGAGAGCATCACCGAGGCCAAGATCGGCTTCGACGGCATCGTGATCGGCCAGGCGGTCGACATGGAACCGCTGGCGCTGACCCGCGAGCAGCTGGCGATGGCGGTGCTGAAGCAAGTGCCGAAGAACGGTGAGCTGGTTCCGAACGCCTACAAGCGCTGGAACGAGATCGACTCGAGCCTGCCGGATCGCGAGATCGTGGTCTACGGTCCGCCGACCACCTCCGGTACGCGCGATGCGTTCGAGGAGCTGGTGCTCGAGGAAGTGACCCAGGAGATGGACGCTTACGACGGCGAGAAGTACAGCGAGATCCGCACCGATGGTGTGTACATCCCCTCGGGCGAGAACGACAACCTGATCGTGCAGACGCTGGAGAGGAACAAGGATGCCGTCGGCATCTTCGGCTTCAGCTTCCTGGAAGAGAACAAGGACCGCATCCAGGCCTCCACGGTCGACGGTGTGGAGCCGACCCGCGACAACATTTCCTCCGGCGACTATCCCGTCTCGCGCAGCCTCTTCTTCTACACCAAGAACGCGCACTTCGGCGTGATTCCGGGCATGGAAGAGTTCGTCGAGCTGTTCATGAGCGAGAAGATGATCGGCGATCGTGGCGCGCTGAAGAAGATCGGCCTGATCCCGCTGCCGAAGGACGAGCGTGAGACGCGGCGCGAGGCGGTCATGGAACGCAAGCAGCTGAGTGCCAGCGACCTGTGATCCGAGTCGGCCAGCCGGCTGACAGCGGCGGCGCCCGAGGGCGCCGCCGTGTCTTTTCGAGGTCCCATTGCGGGTGCAGATCGGCATGAGTACGCAGCAGACGCTCTTGATCTTTCTGGCGAGCCTGGCGCTGCTCAGTGCGGTCGCCTTCCTGCTTGGCCGCACCAAGGCAAGCCAGGCGCGCGACAACGGCCAGCACATGCACTCGCAGCCCGGCGAGTACGGCCAGTTCGCGGCGGTCGCCGTGGCCCTGCCGGCGCTGCTGGCCGGCGGGGTGCTGGTCGTGCTGGAGACCTTCGGCGTGCTCGAGCTCGCAGCCGGCCTGCCGGCCTGGGTGGGTGTCGGCGCAGCGGCGCTCGGCATGGTCTATGGCCTGCGGCGCATCGAGCCGGAGCTGCGCGCCCGCAACCAGGTCGAGACGGTGATCCGCTGGCTGCTGATCGCCGCCTCGCTGGTGTCGATCCTGACGACGCTGGGCATCGTCGTCTCCATTCTCTTCGAGGCGATCCGGTTTTTCCGGCTCGTCAGCCTGTGGGAGTTCATCACGGGGACGGAATGGTCGCCGGATGCGGTCTTCGCCGGCGGCCAGGGCCAGTTCGGTGCGGTACCGCTGTTCGCCGGCACCTTCATGATCACCGGCATCGCCATGGCCGTCGCGTTGCCGATCGGGCTGCTGTCGGCGATCTTCATGTCCGAATACGCCTCGCCGGCGGTGCGCACGGCGGCCAAGCCGGTACTGGAAGTGCTGGCGGGCATCCCGACGGTGGTCTACGGCTTCTTCGCCGCCATCACCATCAGCCCCTATGTGGTCGCACTGGCCGAGTTCATCGGCCTCGATGCCTCCTACAAGAACGCGCTCGCGCCCGGCGTGGTGATGGGGATCATGATCATCCCGATCATCTCCTCGCTGTCGGATGATGTCATCAGCGCAGTGCCGAACTCGCTGCGCGAGGGCGCGCTGGCGCTCGGCAGCACGCAGGCGGAAACCATCCGCCACGTGGTGGTGCCGGCGGCGCTGCCCGGGATCATCTCGGCGGCGCTGCTGGGCGTGTCCCGCGCGCTTGGCGAGACCATGATCGTGGTGATGGCTGCCAGTCTGCGGCCCAATCTCACCGCCAATCCGCTGGAAGACATGACCACCGTCACGGTGCGCATCGTGGATGCGCTGACCGGTGATCAGGCGTTCGACAGCGCCGAGACGCTCTCGGCCTTCGCGCTCGGCCTGGTGCTGTTCGTGGTGACGTTGAGCTTGAACCTCGTGTCCACCGTCCTGGTGCGGCGTTTCCGGCAGAAGTACGAGTAGGCAGGCGCATGGAAAATCGAGAACAGGCCGTTAAACGACGGCTGACCCGGCGGCATCGGGCGAGTCGCTGGTTCCGGCGCATCAGCGGCTTGGCGCTGCTGCTGGCCGTGGCCTTCCTGATGTTCTTCTTCTACGACATCATCAGCACTGGCTGGAGCGCCTTCCGGCAGGCCGAGATCCAGGTGCCGGTTTCCTATACCGAGGAGGTCATGGAGATCCCCGCCATGGCCGTGCCGGAGGCTTACGAGGAGTTAGTGAGCCGCGGCTGGATACGGCTGCTGCCCCGCCAGATGCGCGAGAATCCGGACCTGCTCGGCACCGAGCGGCGGGAATGGGTGGTCGCCTCGGCACCGGTCGATCAGTATCTGAAGGGTCGCTATGCCACGCTCGATGACGAGCAGCGGGCGCTGGTGGACCAGCTGCAGGCCAGCGATCAGGTGCGGCTCGGGTTCAACACCGGCTTCTTCACCCATGGCGATTCGAAGATCCCGGAGATCTCGGGCATCTGGGCGGCGTTGGTCGGCTCGATCCTGGTGATCACCGTCACCTTCCTGATCAGCTTTCCGATCGGGGTGATGACGGCGATCTATCTGCACGAGTTCGCCGACGACAACTGGTTCACACAGGCGATCGAGGTCAACATCAACAACCTCGCGGCCGTGCCGTCGATCATCTTCGGTCTGCTGGGCCTGGCGATCTTCATCAACTTCTTCGGCCTGCCGCGTTCCTCGGCACTGGTCGGCGGGCTCACGCTGGCATTGATGACGCTGCCAATCATCATCATCAGCACCCGCGCGGCGCTGGCCGCAGTGCCAGACTCCATCCGCGAGGCCGCCCTGGGTGTGGGGACCTCCAAGTGGCGGATGGTGCGCGACCATGTCCTGCCGCTGTCGTTACCGGGTATCCTGACCGGCACGATCATCGGCATCGCCCAGGCGATGGGGGAGACGGCGCCCTTGCTGATCGTCGGCATGATCGCTTACATCCCGGATGCACCGAGCAGCTTCACCGAGGCCACCACCGTGTTGCCCGCGCAGATCTTTACCTGGGCGGGCATGCCGGAGCGTGCCTATACCTCCCGCACCGCGGCCGGCATCATCGTGCTGCTGGCTGTGCTGCTGACCCTGAACGCCACGGCCGTCTACCTGCGCCGCCGCTTCGAGCGACGCTGGTAGCCGGCATAACCGAGAGATCGCCTCATGAGTGACGGCATGCAAGCAGAGAAGCAGATCGAGTCGCATCCGCGCGAGAACCGCACGCCGCTGGCGCACGGGCCCGATACGCACGCCACACCGCAGCCGAAAGAGGACGAGCGGCTGAAGCTGCAGGTGGAGAAGCTGAGCCTGTGGTACGGCCAGTCCCAGGCGCTGCACGGCGTCGATCTGGACATACACGCCAACGAGGTGACGGCGCTGATCGGGCCGTCCGGCTGCGGCAAGTCCACCTTCCTGCGTTGTCTGAACCGCATGAACGACCTGATCAAGGAAGTGCGTGTGGAGGGCAAGGTCATGCTGGAAGGCCAGGATCTCTACGATCCGAAGGTCGATGTGGTGCAGCTGCGTACCCGGGTGGGCATGGTCTTCCAGAAGCCGAATCCGTTCCCGAAGAGCATCTACGACAACATCGCCTACGCGCCGCTGCTGCACGGCATGGTGCGCAAGGGCGAGGAGTGCGACGAACTGGTGGAAAGCTCGCTCAAGCGGGCCGGCCTGTGGAAGGAGGTGGCCGATCGCCTGCACTCGCCCGGTACCTCGCTCTCCGGGGGGCAGCAGCAGCGCCTGTGCATCGCGCGGGCGATCGCGGTCAACCCCGATGTGGTGCTGATGGACGAGCCGGCCTCGGCGCTCGATCCGGTGTCCACGGCGACGGTGGAGGAGCTGATCCACGACCTGCGCAAGCAGTACACGATCGTGATCGTGACGCACAATCTGCAGCAGGCTGCCCGGGTGGCCGGTTACACGGCGTTTTTCTATCTCGGCCGGATCATCGAGTACGGCGATACCAGCACGCTGTTCACCAACCCGCGGGAAAAGCGTACCGAGGATTACCTCACCGGCCGCTACGGCTGATTCCCCCGCAAGGGCGGCGGGGCGCATCCCACGGCGGATGGCGCGGCGGCATTGCTCGCCTCCCGTCGCGCGGCCGGGCTTTCCTGACGTGACGGGGGCCCGCGACTCGCGGGCGCCCTAGTCACCGGCCGGTGGTGGTGGCGGGGTGGCATCGAGGCCGGCGTAGTCCAGGCGATAGAACAGGCTGTAGAGCACCGGCACCACGCCGAGGGTCAGCAGCGTGGCGAACAGCAGACCGAAGATGATGGCGATCGCCATCGACTGGAACAGCGCGCCCCCGAATAGCCACAGTGGCAGCATGCCGAGCGAGGTGGTCGCGGCGCTGAGCAGGATCGGCCGCAGCCGGCGCTGCGCCGCCTGCAACACCGCCTCCGCCGGCTCGTAGCCGCCCTCACGCTGCTCGAGGCCGATGCGATCGATCAGCACGATCGCATTGTTGATGACGATGCCGGACAGCGAGATCACGCCGAGGATCGTCATGAAGCCGAACCAGGTCTGCGTCGCGAGCAGGCCGACCGTCACGCCGATCAGCCCCAGCGGCACCGTCAGCAGAATGATCCCGGCCCGCCGGATCGAATTGAACTGCACCACCAGCAGCAGGGCGATGATCAATCCGGCGATCGGCAGCTGCGCGGCGATTGCGCCGCGCGCATCCTCGGACTCCTCGAACTCGCCCCCGAACTCGAAGCGGTAGCCGGCCGGCCACTGCGACTGGCGTTCCGTCAGCCAAGGGCGCAGCTGTTCGATCACGCCCCGGGTGGTGACCGAGCCACGCAGGTCGGCCGTGACGGTGATGTTGCGCTGGCGGTTCTTGCGGTAGATCAGGGCCGGCTCCCAGATCAGCTCGAGCCGGGCCAGATCGCGCAGCGGTACACTCCGTTCGGCGCGATCGCCGAAGATCGCCACGGCCTCGATATCGGCCAGCGACATCTGTTCGCCGTCGCGTGAACGCAACAGGATCGGCACCAGGTCCTCGTCCTCCCGATACTCGGTGAGCGCCATGCCGGAGAGGGCGCTGCGCAGCGAATCGGCCACGTTGCGCGGGGTGATGCCGAGCTGGCGCGCACGCGCCTGGTCGATCTGCACCCGCAGCTTCTGCGTCCGCTCGCCCCAATCGTCATCGACGTTGTAGACGCCCTCGATGCTGCGCAGCCGATCCTGCACCTCAGCGGAGATCGCCTGTAGTGCATCGATCTCGTCGCCCAACAGGCGGATCCCGATCGGGTGCTGCAGGCCGGGCCCGTTCTGGATCTTGCGCAGCGTCACGATGGCATCGGGCAGCTCGGTCCGCAGCCAACGTTCCAGCCGGTCGATCTGCGCCGGGATGTGTTCCCAGTTGCGCACGTTGACCAGCAGGAAGGCGTAGTTCGACTTCGGTGGCTCGGGCGTGTGCTGCAGGATGTAGCGCGGCCCGCCATAGCCGATGTAGCTCGCCCAGCTCTCCACGCCCGGGGCATCCTCATCGGCGTCGGGCGGTGCGCGCATCGTCTCGTCCAGGTGGCGTTCGACCTCGGCGACCACCTGCGCCGTCTGCTCGATCGCGGTGCCGACCGGCAGTTCGAGCTCCACCTTGAAGAAGGCGTTCTCGGACGGCGGGAAGAAGCTGTTCGGCACCTGCGCGAGGCCATAGAGCGCGCCGGCGAACAGGGCGGCGGTGGCCAAGAGGCTGAGCCAGCGATGGTGCGCCACGCTCAACAGCAGCCGGCGATAGCCGCGGTAGAAACGGGTGTCGTAGGGGTTGCGCCGTTCGCCCTCGGCGGCGCGCAGCAGCCAGCGGCATAGCAGCGGCAGTACCGTCATCGCCAGCACCCAGGAGCTGAGCAGCGCGATCGCGACCACCTTGAACAGCGGCGCGGTGTATTCGCCGACTTCCTCCTCGGCGAGATAGATCGGCAGGAACGCCGCCGCCGTGGTCAATGACGAGGTCAGCAGCGGCACCGCCAGCTCCCGCGCCGAATCCACCGCCGCCTGCAGCCGCTCGCGGCCCTCCTGCAGCTGCACCAGGATGCTTTCGGCCATGACGATGCCGTTGTCGACGATGATGCCGAGCGAGATGATCAGCGCCGCCAGCGAGATGCGATCCAGCCCGATCTGCAGCAGCGACATTACCCACAGCGTGGTCAGGATCACCATCGGCAGCAGCGAGGCGACCACCAGCCCGGTGCGCAGGCCGAGGAAGGTCAGCAGCACCAGCAGCACGACCGCCACCGACTGACCGAGATTGCTGACGAACTGATCGACGGCCCGATCCACCCGGGCCGGCTGATAGGCGACGCGGCTGACCTCCAGGCCCACGGGCAGGCGCTGCTCGAGCACCTGCAGCCGCGCCTGCACCTTTCGGCTGAGGTCGAGGATGTTACCGCCCTCGCGCATGGCGACGGCCACGATCACCGCAGGCTGTGCACTGTGCCGCACCAGGGTGCGGGGTGGATCCTCGTAGCCCACCCGGATCTCGGCGAGGTCGCGCAGCGCCAGTTCGTCGCCGCCGGGCAGCGGGATGAGCGTCTCCCCGATCGCGGCGATGCGATCGTAGTTGCCGGAGGGCTCCACCACGATGCGCCGATCCCCCAGCCGCCACTGACCGCCGGGTGCGACGATGTTGGTCGCCTGCAGTGCCTGCATCAGCTGGCCCGGCGACAGGCCGTAGCCGTTCAGCGTGGCGTTGTCGTAGTCGAGGTAGAGTCGTTCGGGCTGCACGCCATGCAGCTGCGCCTTCGCGACCTGATCGATCAGCAGGAAGTCATCCCGCAGCGTCTCTCCGGCCTGCTCGAGCGCCGCATAGTCGAAGTCCTGTCCGTGCACCGCCAGCACGATGCCGTACACATCGCCGAATTCGTCATCCACGCTCGGTGGCTGGGCGCCGCCCGGCAGTTCGCTGCGGATGTCGCGCATCTTGCGCCGCAGCTCGTCCCAGATCGGTCGCAGGTTCGTGTACTCGGGACGCACGAACACGTTCACCACCGAGACGCCGGCCGCCGACTCGCTGCTGACGTAGTCCAGCTCCTCGATGCGCTGGATTTCGCGCTCGAGCTTGTCGGTCACCAGCCGTTCCACGCGCTGTGGGCTGGCGCCGGGGAACAGCGTCGTCACCCGCGCCACGCGGATCGTGAAGCCGGGATCCTCCGCGCGGGGCAGGTTGAAGAACGCCGCGATCCCCGCCGCCATGATCAATGCAAGGGCGGTGAGGGTGATGCGGTTGCCCTGGATGGCAACGCGGGTGGGATTCAATCGAGCGGCCCGGCCGGCGCCTGCATGCGCACCTGTTCGCCATCGCGCAGTCGGGCGAGGCCCGCGGTCACCACCCGATCGCCGGGATGCAGCCCGTCGATGATCTGCACCCCCGTCGGCGTCAGCTCGCCGACCGTGACCGCCTGCCGCCGTACCGTGGCCTGCCGCTCGGCCTGCGCCGCGTCGGCGCTGGCCGCCTGTTCGGGCTGCAGCACGAAAGCGAAATGACCGGCGCGATCCTCACCGATGGCACCCGCCGGTACCTGCACCGTCGCGGCAGTCGGCGCCGCCACCGCGAAGCGGGCCGTGCCGGTGAGGCCGGGCCGCAGCGCCTCGCTCGTGGACTGCAGCAGGACGCGCACCGTGTGCGCCGGTGCCTCGTCCGGCCCCGGCGCGACGATCTGCGAGACGGCGCCCTCGATCTCGCCGGGCAGCGCCACGAGTTCGGCGTGGCTGGCGGTGCCGAGCGCAATGGCGGCCACATCGCGGCTGGGCATCTGCACCCGCAGCTCGTAGCCCTCGCCGCAGTCCAGACGCAGCACCGGCTGCCCCGGCGAGACGGTCTCGCCGCGATCGGCAAGTCGGCGCATCACGCGGCAGGCACCCGGCGATTGCAGGGTCGTGTAGTCCAGGTTCAGCTGCGCCGCCTGGAGTTGCTCGCGGGCCGCCTGTTCCTGGGCGCGCGCTTGCGTCAGCTGCGCGGCGAGATCGTCCACCTGGTTTTCCGGTACCGCGCGGGACTCATAGAGCTTCTGCGCCCGGCCGAGGTTGTCGCGGGCGTTGGTGGTGCGCGAGCGGCGCGCCGAGAGATTGGCCTGCGCCTGCTGCACCGCAACGCGGTAGTCCTCGGCATCGAGTTGGCCGAGCGGCTGCCCGGGCTCGACCCGATCGCCGGCCTCCACCGGCAGGCGCTCGATGGTGCCCTGCACGCGGAAGGCGACCTCGGCGGTGCTGACCGCCTCGGTCACGCCCACGTAGTGACGATGGCGCAGTTGCGGTGGCGGCTCGGCGACCACGTAGCGGACCGGACGCAGCGGCATCGGCTCGGTGGCGGTCTCATCGCCGCCGCAGGCGGCCAGCGTTGCGGTGAGCGCGAGCATGAGCAGCGGCGCCTGCCGGGGGAAGGTCATGATGAGCCTGGCGTGGATCTGCCGGTGAGACCGCAGCGCCCGCCCGGAGTTCTAGCCGCCGGTCCGATCAGAGGCTGCATTCAGCGGTCGTTCCAGCACCTCGCCGCTCGCCAGCTGCACGCGCTCGCCCCGCAGCAAGAGCGTGATCGGCGCGGCGCGGGTGGGGGCCGCGGCCACGCGCAACTGCTCGGCCCGCACCGTGAGCGTAAGCCAATGGCCGCGGTAGCGGATCAGCAGCTCGATACCCCGGATGTCCTCGGGCAGGGCCGGATCCAGCTGCAGGCAGTCCTCGGCGGCGACCACGCCGGTGTAGCCGCGCTGGAACAGGTCGACCGTGCCGGCCATGGCGCCCAGATGGATGCCCTCCGGTGTCGTGCCGCCCTGTACGTCGGCCACGTCGCTCTCCAGCGCCTGCACCGCGCAGGCCCACGAGTTCGGCCGGTCCAGCCGCGCCAGTACCCAGGCGTGGACGACCCGGCTGAGCGTCGAGCCGTGCGAGGTGCGCTGCAGGTAGTACTCGACGATGGTCCGCCGCTCCTGCGGGCTCAGTGGCTGATAGCCACAGTGCCCGAGCAGGGCGTCGAGCTCGTGCGGCGTCAGCAGGTAGAACAGCATCAGCACGTCGGCCTGCTTGGAGGCCTGGTAGCGATTGGGTGTGTCACCCTCGGCCTCCAGCACCCGGTCGAGGCGCTGGATGTCCTCGTAGCGGCTCCGGTAGTCGTCCCAGGCGAACGGCTCGAGGTCGGCATAGCCGGCGAACTGGCTGATGATGCGCCGGCCGGCGCCGTCCTCGTGGAAGGGCACGTACATGCGCCCGGCGATGTCGCGCCAGCGTTCCAGCTCGTCGTCGACCAGCCCGATTTGGGCGCGGAGCTCATCCCGCCGGTAGGCCGGCAGCCGGGCCAGCACCTGCTGGGCGCGCTGCAGCACCCAGACGGTCATCAGGTTGGTGTAGGCGTTGTCGTCAAGCCCCGGCCGCGCCGCGCCGGGGTAGCGTTCGTGGTATTCATCCGGGCCCATGACGCCGCGGATGTGAAAGCGGTCCTGCTCGGCATCGTAGGTAGCCAGGCTGGCCCAGAAGCGGGCGATCTCCAGCAGCATCTCGGCGCCGTAGTAGTTCAGGAATTCCTGATCCTGCGTCACCTCCACGTACTGCCAGATGTTGTAGGCGATGGCGATGTTGATGTGCCGCTGCAGGTGCGAGCCGTCCTCCAGCCAGCGGCCGGACTTCGGATTCAGGTGCAGGATCTGCGTTTCCTCGCGGCCGTCGCTGCCGCTCTGCCAGGGGAACATCGCCCCGGCCAGGCCGGCCTGGCGCGCGAGCAGACGGGCTCGCCCGAGGCGACGGAAGCGATAGCGGAGCAGGGCGCGGGTCAGCTCCGGCAGGCGCAGGTTCAGGAACGGGAAGATGAACAGCTCGTCCCAGAAGATGTGGCCGCGGTAGGCCTCGCCATGCCAGCCGCGGGCCGGCACGCCGACGTCGCGATCGATCGTGTTCGGCGACACCGTCTGCAATAGATGCAGGATGTGCAGGCGCAGGATGCGCACGGACCGGTCGCCGTCGGTCAGCTCGATGTGGAAGCGCCGCCAGAGTTGGTGCCAGGCGAGCGTGTGCCGGCGCAGCAGGCCGTCGAAGTCGTCCGCCGTCTCCAGCCGCTCGCGCGCTGCCAGCGAGGGAGAGGCGATGGCGCGGTCGAGGCTGGTGAACAGCCGCACCTGCTTGTCGACCACCAGCTCGCAGTCGCGCGCCAGCGGCAGGGTGAAGGTGAGGCTCAGCGCCTGCTCCTGCGCTTCCAGCTGCGAGGGCGGGGTGACCGGATGGCCGTCGCTGAACAGGCGTGTGCGGGCGGCGTAGGCGATGCGGATGCCGGAGCTGATCATCTCGCAGTCGAGCGTGACGGTCTCGTTGTTGCGCTGTGCGCCGGTGAAGCCGGTCAGGTGGTGACGCTCCAGCTCCCGGTAACGGGCGACCCCGTTGTTGCAGATGGCGCCGTCCAGCCCCGAGCGGATGCGGATCTCCCCCGACCAATTCAGGGCCCGCACCCGCAGCCGCTGAGCCGCGGCGTTGGGTTCGGCCATGCTCACCAGTCGCTCGAGGGTGAGGGCGGTGCGCCGGCCATCGTGCGTGACGCACACGAGTTCGAAGCGGAGCACCGCATTGCGCATGTCGAGCGTCTGGCGGTAGTGCTCCAACTCGACGTTGCCCGGCGCGAAGGGCTCCTCGCCCTCAAGGCAGACGTTCAGCGGCAGCCAGTTGGGCAGGTTGACCAGATCCTCGTTCTCCACCCGCCGTCCGCCGACCTCGGAGAGGCGCCGGTCGTAGCCGCCGGCGAGATAGGTGCCCGGGTAATGGATGCCGTCATCGTGCGCCCAGGGAGCGGCGCCGCGGGTGGCGAAGTAGCCGTTGCCCAGCGTGCACAGCGCTTCGCGCAGCCCCTCCTGGCGGGGCACGTAGTCCTGGTATTCGAGCTGCCAGCTCATGGCGCCGGTGCGGCGGTGCGCTCGATCGCTTCCAGCATCTGCCCGACGCCCGCCACGTCCGGCAGCCGGTAGTCCGCGAAGCTGGTGCGGTCGTTGTCCTCGCCGTCGGCGACGATCAGGCCAAGATCGGCCGGCCCGAGCGCGGCGAAGGCGTCCTCGTCGGTCAGGTCATCGCCGATGTACAGCGCGATGTGCCCGTCCGGCAGCGGCAGCTCGCCGCGCAGATACTCGACCGCCCGGCCCTTGTGCCAGTCGAGCGCCGGACGGATCTCGATGATCTTCTTGCCATGGCTGGTTCGCAGCCGGGGCTCGGCGGCCGCGATCTGCTCGACGCAGCGGTGCACCCGCTCGCGTGCCTCCGGGGCGGCACGGTAGTGCACCGCGATCGCGTAGCGCTTGGGCTCGACCAGCACACCGTCGACCCCCGTCAGCGCCTGCATCAGCCGTTGGCGGGCCGTCGCCAGCGCCGGCAGGTAATCCTGGGCACGTTCCTCGTGGAAGCCGTCCGGGCCGCGGATCTCGAGGCCATGGCTGCCGGCATAGTACAGCTCGGGCAGGCCCACCTTCGCCTGCACGTCGGCGGTGTCGCGGCCGCTGATCACGGCGAGGCAGGCGCGCGATGCCAACGCCGCGATGCGCGCGCGCATCGCCTCGCCCAGCATCGCCTGGGCCGGATCGGCGCAGATCGGCGTGAGCGTGCCGTCATAGTCCAGGAAGATCGCCAGATGCTGCCCAGCCAATCGCGCGGTCAGGCGGTCGAGCTCGGCGAGGGCGTTGGGCAGCGTGTCGATGTGTCGCTCGGGGCGCGGGCTGGATGGCTTCATGGCGGTGTCCCGGGTCGTTCCGTGTAGGGCCGCTGGAGGGGCCGGCCAGCACAGCCTCCGAGGATCGCGGCCAGTGTGCAAGCGAGGGTGAAGGGCGCCGCTAGCCTGCCGCCGGCGGCGGCAACAGCGCGTCCAGCGAGCGCACCAGCCGCGTGGCGCCGGCGGCGCGCAGCGCCTCGCCACCGGTGCCATCGCGGTCCACGCCGACGATGCAGCCGAAGCCGCCGGCGCGGGCCGCCTGCACGCCGGCGATCGCATCCTCGATCACCGCCGCGTCCGCCGGGGCGATTCCGAGCGCGGTGGCGGCCGCCAGCAGCACATCGGGCGCGGGCTTGCCGGCCAGGTCGCGTTCCTGCGCCACGTTGCCGTCGATGCGGACGGCGAAGCGCGCCGCCAGCCCTGCCGCCTGCAGCACGCGGGGGGCGTTGCGGCTGGCAGAGATCACGGCCAGCCGCAGTCCCCGCGCGGCGGCGGCGTCGAGCAGGCGCAGGGCGTCGGGGTAGGGCGCGATGCCGCCCTCCAGCAGGCGCAGGAACAGCGCGTTCTTGCGCTTGGCCAGCGCGGCGAGGGTGCTTGCGCCGGCGGGATCGTGCGGCGTGCCGGCAGGCAGGTCGATGCCACGGGCCGCGAGAAAGTCGCGCAGGCCGGCCTCGCGGGGCTTGCCATCGACGTAGCGCCGGTAGTCGGCGTCGGCATCGAAGGGTACGAAGGTCCCGCCGCCCGCCGCAGCGGCCAGCACCTCGTCGAAGAGTGTCTTCCACGCTCGGGCGTGCAGGCCGGCGGTATCGGTCAACACGCCGTCCATGTCGCAGATCAGCCCGCGCAGGCGGGGGAGAACGGCAGAATCATCGTGCATCGGGGCGCTCCTGCACGGTGCGTAGGCATCCGGCGGCGGCAGCACATGAGGCACTGCGCGGCTGCCGTTATACTGCCTGTCTGTCGACCACTCACATGCGCAATCATTCCGCACGATCCTGACGATCAGTTGACGGCGCTACGCGCCCGGTTCGCCACGGCGATGGCCGCTGACCGTGCTGACCTCGAGCGCCAGGCCGCCCGGATCGACAGGCGCCTGCAGCGCGGGCAGCCGGCGGACCGGGCGCTCGATGCCCTGTCGCGGGCGCTGGCTGCCAGCGCCGAGCGCACCAGCGCGCGGGCGGCGGCGCTGCCGGAGCCGGTGTATCCCGAGGCGCTGCCGGTCACGTCCCGACGCGCGGCGCTGCTCGAGGCGGTGCGTCGCCACCAGGTCGTGGTGGTCTGCGGCGCGACCGGGTCGGGCAAGACCACCCAGCTGCCGAAGATCGCGCTGGAGGCCGGCTGCGGACGTCGTGGCTGGATCGGTCACACCCAGCCGCGGCGACTCGCCGCGCGCACCGTCGCCCGTCGCATCGCGGAGGAATTCGGCGAGCCGCTGGGGCAGGCGGTGGGCTACAATGTGCGCTTCGACGAGCAGCTCTCGCCGGCGGGCTACATCAAGCTCATGACCGACGGCGTGCTGCTGGCGGAGATCCACCGCGACCCGCTGCTATCGGCCTACGACGGGCTGATCGTCGACGAGGCACACGAGCGCAGCCTCAACATCGACTTTTTGCTTGGCTATCTCACCCGGCTGCTGCCGCGCCGGCCGGATCTGAAGCTGATCATCACCTCGGCGACGATCGACCCCGAACGCTTCGCAGCCCATTTCGGCGGCGCGCCGATCCTGCAGGTCTCCGGCCGCACCTATCCGGTCACGGTCCGCTACCGCCCGCCGGAGGAGGGCGGCGAGGTGGACCTGCCCGCCGCCGTGGTGGCGGCCGTGCATGAGCTGGACCGGGAGGCGCCGGGCGATGTGCTGGTGTTCCTGCCGGGCGAGCGTGACATCCGCGAGGTGGCGCTGGCCCTGCGGCGCGAGGCGCTGCGCCACACCGAGGTGCTGCCGTTGTATGCCCGCCTCGCGGCGCGCGCGCAGAACCAGGTCTTCCAGCCCCACCGCGGGCGGCGCATCGTGCTGGCGACCAATGTGGCGGAAACCTCGCTGACGGTGCCGGGCATTCGCTACGTGATCGACAGCGGACTGGCCCGGATCAGCCGCTACTCGCGGCGCTCGCGCATCACCCGCCTGCCGATCGAGCCGATCTCCCGCGCCAGCGCCGACCAGCGCGCCGGGCGCTGCGGCCGCACCGCGCCTGGCATCTGCATCCGCCTGTATTCGGAGGCGGACTCGCTCGCCCGGCCCGAATTCACCACGCCCGAAATCGCCCGCACCAACCTCGCCGCCGTGATCCTGCAGCTCAAGGCGCTCGGCGAGACGCAGCCGGAGCGGTTCCCCTTCATCGATCCGCCGCCACTGCGGGATCTGCGGGACGGCATCACCCAGCTGCAGGCGCTGGGCGCGCTGGACGGCGCCGAGGCGCTGACCCCACTCGGGCGCGACCTCGCCCGCCTGCCGCTCGATCCCGCCATCGGCCGGATGGTGCTGGCCGGAGCCGAGCACGGCTGCCTGCACGAGGTGTTGATCATCGCCGCGGCGCTGTCCATCCAGGATCCGCGGGAGCGGCCCGCCGAGCAGGCGCAGGCCGCCGACGCTGCCCACGCCCGGTTCGCCGTGCCCGAGTCGGACTTCCTTGGCTACCTGAAGCTCTGGGCGTGGTGCCGCAGCCAGCGGGGCAGCCGGCGCGAGTTCGAGCAGGCCTGTGAGCGCAACTTCCTCAGCCGAACGCGGCTGCGGGAGTGGCAGGAAGTGCATCGCGAACTGCTGAGCCTGGCGCACGAACTGCGCCTGCGGGTGAATCACTCACCGGCCGAGCCGGCAAGCGTGCACCGCGCGCTGCTGACCGGGCTGCTCTGGCAGATCGGCGTCCGCCATCCCGAGCAGGGCTACACCGGCGTGCGCGGAGTGCGCTTCGAGCTGCATCCCGGCTCGGTGCTGGCACGCCGGCCGCCGAAGTGGGTGATGAGCGCCGAGCTGGTCGAGACCCGACGACTGTTTGCGCGCATCAACGCGCCGGTCGAACCGGACTGGATCGAGCAGGCCGGGGCGGCGCTGCTGAAACGACGGATCTTCGAGCCGCACTGGGAGAAGCGCGCCGGCCGCATCGTGGCCTACGAGCAGACCTCGCTCTACGGGCTGATCCTCACGGCCCGGCGACGGGTCCATTACGGGGCCCTCGAGCCGGAGCACGCGCGCGAGCTGTTCATCCGTGCCGCCCTGGTCGCCGGGGACTACGACAGCCCGGGGGCGTTCCAGCGCCACAACCGCACGCTGCTCGAGGCGCTGCGCGAGGAGGAGGCCAAGCTGCGCCGGCCCGACCTCGTCGATGAGCAGGCGCTGTTCGACTTCTACGACGCCCGCATCCCGCCGCAGGTCTGCACGGCTCGGGCCTTCGAGCGCTGGCGCGAGGATGCCGAGCGGGCGCAACCGGCGCTACTGCGTCTGACGCGCGAGGCGCTGCTGGGCGAGCACGCCCTGGTCGCGACCGAGCGCTTCCCACCCGAGCTGATCGTCGGCGAGCTGCGCCTGCCGCTGCGCTATCATTTCGCGCCGGGCGAGCCGGACGACGGCGTGACCGTGGCGCTGCCGCTCGCCCAGCTCAATCAGGTGCCTGCAGAAGCGTTCGACTGGCTCGTGCCCGGCCTGCTGGAGGCGCGCATCGAGGCGCTGCTGCGTGGCCTGCCCAAGGCGCTGCGACGCAACTTCGTGCCGGTGCCGAATTTTGCGCGGGCGCTGGTGGAGGCCATCGGCTGGCAGCCGCAGGCGGACTTCTATGCCATCATCACGCGGGAGCTGCAGCGGATGACCGGCGTGCTCGTGCCGGCGCAGGCGTGGTCGCCCGCGCAGGTGCCCGCCCATCTGCGGCTGCGGATCGAGGTCTGCGACGCGGCCGGGCAGCAGGTGGCGGCCGGGCGGGCGCTGCCGGCGCTGCGCGAGCGGCTGGCGGGCCGGGCGCAGAGCGCCTTCGCGGCGCGGGTGGAAGTGGCGCCGGACGCGACCTGGCAGCAGCGAACGGTCGAGCGCTTCGATGTCGAGGCGCTGCCGGTCGGCGTGCAGCTGGCACATCAGGGGCGCCCGCTCACGGCATATCCGGCCTTCGCGGCCGGACCGGGCGAGGGGCAGGTGCAGCTCGCCTTGTTCGACACCCCCGATCGCGCCGAGGTGGCGCTGCGCGGGGGTCTGGCCGTACTGGTGCAGAAGGCGATGCCCGACAAGCTGCGCTTCCTGCGGCGTGAGCTGCAGCAGCGCCAGGCGATGTGTCTGCACTACGCCCCGATCGGTTCCTGTCCGTCGCTGCTCGCCGATATCGAGCAGGCGGCAATCGAGGCCGCGTTCCTGCAGGAGCCGCTGCCGCGCCGCCGGCAGGCGTTCGAGGCACGCCTGACGACAGGGCGGCCGCGGCTGCTGGTCGAGGCTGGCGCGCTGGCCGATCTCGCGCAGGCGGCCCTGGCGGAGTACCACGCCCTGCGTGGCCTCTGGTCGCGGCTGAGCGCGCCGGCCCTGGCGGGAGCCGTGGCCGATACGCAGCGGCAGATCGGGCGCCTGCTCGCGCCGGGCTTTGTCAGCCGCACGCCGCCGGCCTGGCGCGGACGCCTGCCGGTGTACGTGCAGGCGGCGCGGCTGCGCCTGGAGCAGATCGGCGGACGGGTCGCACGCGATGCGCAATGGCAGGAGGAGGTCCGGCAGTGGGAACAACGATGCGAGGCGGGGCGGGCGGAGCCCGGCGGCGAACTGCGCTGGTTGATCGAAGAGTATCGCGTGTCGCTGTTCGCCCAGCGGCTCGGCACACGAGAGAAGATTTCCGCGCAGCGCCTGGGTCAGGCGCTGGCGCAGGAATCGATGTGAGACCCTATGACAGGACAGTGATGCAGATCACTGATTGTCAGGGAGAAGTTGACCCTGAGAGCAGGCCCAAGAAGAATGGTGCCGAGAAGAGGACTTGAACCTCCACGGGGTTTCCCCCACTAGCACCTGAAGCTAGCGCGTCTACCAATTCCGCCATCTCGGCACGGGGGCGGTGGCGCCCCGTGAGGTGCGAACTTTACGAAGCGGCCGCCGCGGTGTCAACGCGGTCGAAAACCAGGGAGAGATGTTGCACTACGCCGGCGAAATCGAACACGAGTGGCGGGACAAGGATCCGCAGCATGCGCGCGAGCGGCGCAAGTACGCGCACCCCGTGCCCAGTCGCGAATTCCTGCTGAGTTTCCTCGACCAGAAGGCCGAGCCGCTGACCGAGCAGGAGCTCGCCACGGCGCTGGATCTGGGTGAGGACCCTGCCCTGCTGGAGGGCCTGAACCGCCGCTTGGAGGCGATGCTGCGCGACGGCCAGCTGGTCTGCAATCGGCGCGGCGCCTATGGCCTGCCCGAACGGATGAACCTGGTGCGCGGCCTGGTGCTGGCGCATCGCGATGGCTTCGGCTTCCTGCGGCCGGACGACGGCGGCGAGGATGTCTTCCTGCCGCCGCGGCAGATGCGAGCGCTGCTGCACGGCGATCGCGCCCTGGTGCGTATCGTCGAGGTCGACCGGCGCAATCGCCGGGTGGGCTCGCTGCTGACGGTGCTCGAGCGCAACACGCAGCAGATCGTCGGCCGCTTCGTGCAGGAGGGCGGTACCGGCTTCGTCGAACCGGACAACCGCCGCTTTCCGCAGGACGTCCTGGTGCCGCCCGGCAACGAGGGCGGGGCGCAGCCCGGCCAGATCGTGGTGGTCGATCTGATCGAGTACCCCTCGCCGCGCGCACGGGCGGTCGGCCGGGTGCGCGAGGTGCTCGGCGAGAAGATGGCGCCCGGCATGGAGATCGACGTCGCCATCCGCAGTCACGGCATCCCGCATGAGTGGTCCGACGAGGCGATGACGCAGGCAGAGGCCTACGGCAGCCGCGTGGCCCAGAGCGCCAAGCGGGAGCGCGAGGATCTGCGGGACGTGCCGCTGGTCACCATCGACGGCGAGGACGCCAAGGACTTCGACGACGCGGTGTTCTGCGAGCCCACGGCCGACGGCTGGCGGCTGCTGGTGGCCATTGCCGATGTCGCGCACTACGTGCGGCCGGCCGATCCGCTCGACGAGGAGGCGATCGAGCGCGGCACCTCGGTGTACTTCCCCGGCCGGGTGGTGCCCATGCTGCCCGAGGCGCTGTCCAACGGCCTGTGCTCGCTCAATCCGCGGGTCGATCGGCTCTGCACCGTTGCCGCCCTGGACATCGGCCGTGACGGTGCCATCCGTCGGCACGGTTTCTTCCGCGGCGTGATTCGCTCGGCGGCGCGGCTGACGTACCGCGACGTGGCCCGCGCGGTGGTCGATCGCGACGCCGCCACGCGCCGGCGGGTGCAGCGGGTGTTGCCGCACCTGGAGGACCTCTACGCGCTGTTCAAGGCGCTGCACCGCGCGCGTGAGCGGCGCGGCGCGATCGATTTCGATACCACCGAGACGCGGATCGAGTTCGGCGAGGGGCGCAAGATCGAGCGGATCGTGCCGGTGGAGCGCACCGATGCCCATCGCCTGATCGAGGAATGCATGATCGCGGCCAATGTCGCCGCGGCCCGCTTCCTCACCGAGCACAGGATCCCGACGCTCTACCGTGTGCATGCGCCGCCGCCGGCGGATGATCTGGGCGCCGTCCGCGAGTTCCTGAAGGAATTCGGCCTCTCGCTCGGCGGAGGCGATGAGCCCTCGTCGGCCGACTACGCGCAGCTGCTGCGCCAGCTCGCCGGGCGCGATGATCGCCATCTGATCGAGACGGTGCTGCTGCGCAGCCTGTCCCGCGCGGTCTACACGCCGGATAACCATGGCCATTTCGGCCTGGGCCTCGAGGCCTATGCGCACTTCACCTCGCCGATCCGGCGCTACCCGGATCTGCTGGTGCATCGCGGCATCCACCACGTACTGCAGGGCGGTACCGCCGAGGATTTCGCCTACCGGCCCGGCGACATGGTGCGGCTGGGAGACGAGTGCACCCAGGCCGAGCAGCGCGCCGACGAGGCGACGCGCGACGTCGACGACTGGCTCAAGTGCGAGTTCATGCAGGACCGGGTGGGAGAGTGCTTCAGCGGGCGCATCACGGGCGTGACCGGCTTCGGCCTGTTCGTGGAGCTTGAGGAGAGCTTCGTCACCGGGCTGGTGCACGTCTCCTCGCTGGAGAACGACTACTACCACTTCGAGGCCGCCGCCCATCGCCTGGTCGGCGAGCGCAGCGGCCGCAGCTTCCGCCTGGGCGACCGGATGCACGTGCGCCTGGTGCGCGTCGACCTCGATGATCGCAAGATCGATTTCGAACCTGCGGCCGAGCCGGCCGCTTCGCCAGAGCCGGCCGCCGACTCCGATCCGCCGCGCCGCCGTTCCCGTCGTTCCAGCAAGAGGAAGAAAGGATGACTCTGTCCAGAACCCTGACCGTCACCATCGCCATCGCCCTGCTGGCGGGCTGCGCGGCGGACGATCCCAATCGACGTGCGAAGACCGGTGCTGCGATCGGCGCGGTGGTCGGTGGCATCGCCGGCAACCAGATCGACGACGAGGCCGGTACCTTCATCGGCGCCGCCGTGGGCGCGGTCGCCGGTGGCGCGGTCGGCAACTATATGGACAAGCAGAAGCGTGAGCTGGAGGAGGCGCTGTCGCAGGAGCGTTCGCAGAACGAGCTCGGCATCACCGAACTGCCCGATGGCAGCCTGAAGGTCGGCATCGCGAGCCAGGCCTCGTTCGACGTCGACAGTGCCCAGATCAAGCCGGCTTACTTCGACACCTACAGCCGCATTGCGCAGGTACTGCAGGACTACGGTTCCACCGTGGTGCACGTGGTCGGCCATACCGACAACACCGGCAGCGCCCAGTACAACCAGCAGCTGTCAGAGCGGCGTGCGGAGGCAGTGGCCGATCAGCTGATCCGCAGCGGGGTCGATCCGGCCCGACTGCGCTCGGAGGGCCGCGGCCTGCGAGAGCCGGTTGCCGACAATGCCACCGCCGCCGGGCGTGAGCGCAACCGCCGGGTCGACATCGTCATCAAGCCGATCGTGCAGGGTCAGGAACAGCGGGCGTACACGCCGCCGCCCTATCTCGGCCGCTGAGCCGGGATGAGCGCGCTCAGCTGGGCCGGCGGCGTGCATGCCGTGGAGGCGCTGCTGCGGCGCCCGGACCGGCCGGTGCAGCGGCTGTTGCTGCAGGCCGAGGCCGGGCCCCGCCTGGCGGCGCTGGTCGAGTTGGCGCAGCAGCAGGGGCTGGTGCCGCTGCCGGTCGAGCGCGACGAGCTCGACCGGCTCGTGCCGGGGCTGCGCCATCAGGGCGTCGCGGCCGGCTTCGTGCCGGCCGCGCCCGGCAACGAGCGTGAGCTGCTGGCAGCGCTCGAGAGGCTGGCCGAGCCGGCCTTGCTGCTGGTGCTCGATCAGGTGCAGGACCCGCAGAACCTTGGCGCCTGCCTGCGCACGGCGGCGGCGGTCGGCGCCCACGGGGTGGTGGTGCCGCGGCACGAGGCGGTCGGCCTCACGCCTGCGGTGCGCAAGGCAGCCAGTGGCGGCGCGGAACTCGTGCCGCTGTATCGGGTGAGCAATCTCGGGCGGGCGCTGCGCGGGCTGCGGGAGGCCGGCATCTGGCTGGCGGGCACCGCCGCCGATGCGGGCCAGGCGCTCTACTCCCTGGACGCGCGGATGCCGATCGCCTTCGTGCTCGGCAACGAAGGCCGCGGGCTGCGCCGGCTGACCGGCGAGCTGTGCGACTTTCGTATCCAGATCCCCATCGTGCCGGCCATGGAGAGCCTCAACGTTTCCGTGGCGGCCGGCGTCTGTCTGTTCGAGGCGCGCCGCCAGCGGCTGCAGGTCGCCTGAACCGCTGGTGGCCGCTTGCTCGCGCGGTGGCCCTCGCGTATCCTTGCGCGCCTTTCCAGCCGGCCGCACACGCCGGCGTCACTCCTTGCCGCACCCATGCACAGGGGCGGCTGCCAAGCCATGAGGAGACTACGTGCGACATTACGAAATCGTGTTTCTGGTGCATCCGGACCAGAGCGACCAGGTGCCGGCGATGTGCGAGCGCTATCGCGGCATCGTCGCAGAGGCCGGCGGTAGCACCCACCGTCTCGAGGACTGGGGTCGGCGTCAGCTCGCCTATCCGATCAACAAGATCCACAAGGCGCACTACGTGCTGATGAACATCGAGTGCAGCGGCGAGGCGCTGGCTGAGCTCGAGCGCGTGTTCCGCTTCAACGATGCGATCCTGCGGCACATGGTCATCCGGCAGGACCGGGCCATGGTCGAGCCCTCGCCGTTGCTCAAGAAAGAGGATGACCGCGACACTGCCCGGGGTTCGAACCAGCGCGAACCCGCCCGCTCGGAGGAAGAGTAATGGCCGGACGCAATCGCCGCCGCAAGTATTGCCGGTTCAGTGCCGAGGGTTTCACCGAGATCGACTACAAGGATCTGGCGACGCTCAGGAGCAACATCACAGAAACCGGCAAGATCGTGCCAAGCCGCATCACCGGCACCAGCGCCAAGTTCCAGCGCCAGCTGGCCACCGCCGTCAAGCGGGCGCGGTATCTGGCGCTGCTCCCCTACACCGATCGCCACTAGCGGCCCGACATGATCCACCTGGCCCGCGCCGCCATGCGGGGGCCGCAATCGGCCGGTGTCTGGGTGACGCTGGCTGGCGTGCTCGGCCTGCTGCTGTTGCCGTTGCTGTATCTGGCCGGGGCCTTGCTGGCGCTGGTCGCCCTGCAGGCGGGGTTGCCCCGCGCCTTGCGGGTGGCGGCCCTGCCGGCCCTGGCAGTGGTGCTGGTGGATCGGCTCATCGGTACCGGCGCGGCCCCGGTTGCGCTACTGGTGGTGTGGGGGCCGCTGCTGACGGCTGGGGCGCTGGTCGGCGCGCGTGCGAGCCTGGCAGATGGCCTGTTGCTGCTGGGGGCACTCGGTGTAGCCGGGGTGGCTGCGACCTATGCGCTGGTGGGGAATCCGACGGCGCAGTGGCAGGCCGTCCTGCAGCGCTTCATCGAGCTGGCCGAGCCGGAAGACCCGGCCGCGTTGCATGCACTGGTGCCGGAACTGGCGGTCCTGATGACCGGCGCCGTGGCGGCCGCCTTCGTGCTGGCCGGTGCGGGAGCGCTGACGCTGGCTCGCCACTGGCAGGCGGCGCTGTATCGGCCGGGTGCATTCGCGTTCGAGTTCCGGCGCCTGCGGCTGGGGCGGGTGATGGCCTCGGCGCTGCTCGGGGCCGCCGTTCTGGCTATCGCCGGCGGCGAGCGCGCCACGAACATGCTGATGCCGCTGGCGGCGGTGTCGCTCTTTCAGGGCCTGGCGGTATGCCATGCCGTCTTGCCGGCAGCGCGGTGGCGGACCGGCGCACTGGGCGTCGTGTACGTCCTGATGGCGGTGTTGCCCCAGTGGGCATTATTGGTGTCGCTGCTCGGCGCGGCGGACAATTGGCTTAACGTAAGACGTCGGCTGGGCAGTTCCGGTCCGGCGGCCTGACGCATGAGGATGCAGTGATGGAAGTGATTCTGCTGGAGCGCCTGGAAAATCTGGGAGATCTGGGCGAGCGGGTGAACGTGAAGTCGGGTTACGCCCGCAACTTCCTGATCCCCAAGCGCAAGGCGGTGCCGGCGACAGCCGAACGGATCGCCGAGTTCGAGACGCGCCGGGCCGACCTGGAAGCGGCTGCCGCGCAGCTGCGAGAGCAAGCGCAGGCGCGTGCCGATCAGCTGGAAGGGCTGCGGCTGACGCTGTCCGCGCGTTCGGCCGGCGAGAACCGCCTGTACGGGTCGATCAGCACCGTGGAGATCGCCGAGGCGGCACAGGCCGAAGGCGCGCAGATCGAGCGCAAGGAAATCCGCCTGCCGGAGGGCGCCATCCGCGAGGCGGGGGAGCACGAGGTCGAGATCTACCTGCATCCGGACGTCAGCGCGACGATCCTGGTCGAGGTGCTCGTCCAGGAATAGCGGCCGGCGGCCCGGGCGGCGATGGCCAGCGGGGGGCAGGTGGGCGCGGCGGAGCTGTCGCGGCTGCGCGTACCGCCCCATTCGCGTGAGGCCGAGCAATCGCTGCTCGGCGGCTTGCTGCTGGAGGGCGAGCGACTCGCAGAGGTCAGCGAGCGTCTGGGCGCTGCGGACTTCTACCTCAAGGAGCATCGCCTCATCTTCGAGGCGCTGCAGTCGTTGGCAGTGGCCGAGCAGCCGCTGGACGTGATCACCGTCTCGGAGCATCTGGCCGCGCGCGAGCTGCTCGAGGCCTGCGGCGGGCTGCCCTATCTCGGCGCGCTGGCCAAGGAAACGCCCAGCGCCGCCAACATCCTCGCCTATGCCGATATCGTGCGGGGCCGCTCGATCCTCCGCCAGCTGGCCCGCGTGGGCAGCGAGATCAGCGAGAGTGCCTACGGTACCGAAGGCCGGGCCGTCGCCGAACTGCTGGACGAGGCCGAACGGCGGGTGTTCGAGATCGCCGAGCAGAGTCGGCGGGGGCGCAGCAGCTTCGTCGGCATCAAGACGCTGCTCACCCGGGCGATCACCCGCATCGAGGAGCTGTTCGAGTCCGACGAGCCCATCACCGGGCTGGCGACCGGCTTCACCGATCTGGACGAGCGCACGGCGGGGCTGCAGAACGGCGATCTGGTGATCGTCGCCGGCCGCCCCTCCATGGGCAAGACCAGCTTCGCGATGAACATCGCCGAGCATGCGGCGATCCGCGACAAGGTACCCACCGCCATCTTCAGCATGGAGATGCCCGCCGATCAGCTGGCGCTGCGCATGATTTCCTGTCTCGGGCGGATCGACCAGAGCCGCCTGCGGACCGGTCGGCTGGAGGACGAGGACTGGCCGCGCATCACCTCCTCGGTGGCGCTGATGTCCGAGGCGCCGCTGTTCATCGACGAGCAGCCGGCGCTCAACCCTGCCGAACTGCGGGCCCGGGCCCGCCGGCTGAAGCGCGAGCACGGCCTCGGGCTGATCGTGGTGGATTACCTGCAGCTCATGCAGGTGCCGGGCACGGGCGAGAATCGGGCCACCGAGATCGCCGAGATATCCCGCGGACTCAAGGCGTTGGCGAAGGAGCTCAACGTGCCGGTGATCGCGCTCTCCCAGCTCAACCGCAACCTCGAGCAGCGGCCGAACAAGCGGCCGGTGATGTCGGATCTGCGTGAGTCCGGCGGTATCGAGCAGGACGCCGATCTGATCGTGTTCATCTACCGGGATGAAGTCTACGATCCGGACAGCACCGACAAGGGCACGGCCGAGATCATCATCGCCAAGCAGCGCAACGGCCCGATCGGCACCTGCCGCATGACCTTCCTCGGCCAGTACACCCGCTTCGAGAACTTCACTCCCGAGCGCGTCGACGACTACGCATGAGCACGGCGACCCGTGCCAGCGTCGATCTCGGCGCGCTGCGCCACAATCTTGCCCAGGCGCGCCGGCATGCCGGGCGCGCGCGGGTGATGGCAGCGATCAAGGCCGATGCCTATGGACACGGGCTGATCCGCACGGCGCGGGCGCTCGCGGCGGCGGACGCGCTTGCCGTTGCCCGCCCGAGCGAGGGCCTGGCGCTGCGGCAAGCCGGCATCGGCACACCCATCCTCGTGCTCGACGGCGCGCTGGACGGCGAGGAGTTGCGGGCCTGCGCCGCCGCGGCGCTGGATGTGGTGGTGCACCGGGCGGCGCAGATCGACCTGCTGCGCCGTCTCGACCCCGCGCGGCCGCTAGGCGTCTGGCTCAAGGTCGACAGTGGCATGCATCGGCTGGGCGTCGCCCCGGCGAGCGCCGCGGCGCTGCACCGCGAGCTGTCGCTGCTGCCGGCCGTGCGCGGGCCCGTGGGTCTGATGACCCATCTGGCCGAGGCCGATGCCGCCGGGGCGCAGGCGACGCGGCGCCAATGCGACTGCTTCGCCGCCGCCGCGGCCGGCTGTCACGGACCGCGCAGCCTGGCCAACAGCGCGGCGCTACTGCGCTGGCCGTGGACGCATGCCGACTGGGTGCGCCCCGGCATCATGCTCTATGGCATCAGCCCCTTCGCGCGGCAGACCGGCGCCTCGCTCGGGCTGCGGGCGGCAATGCGGCTGACCGGCACGCTGATCGATGTGCGCCCGCTCGCAGCCGGGGAGGCAGTGGGCTACGGCGCCACCTGGCATGCGCCGGCGCGCACGGTGCTGGGGGTGATCGCCACCGGTTATGGCGATGGTTATCCGCGCCATGCGCCGTCCGGCACACCGGTGTGGCTGAACGGGCGCCGGGTAGCGCTGGCCGGCCGTGTGTCGATGGACCTGATCACGGTCGATCTGGGGCACGGCGCCAGCGATCGGCCGGGGGACACGGCGGAGCTGTGGGGGCCGCGGCAACCGGTGGAGGAGGTGGCCGCCGCGGCTGGAACGATCGGCTACGAACTCGTTTGCGGCGTGACCCGCCGCACGACCGTGGACGTCGAGCCGTAGCAGGCCAACCTCAAGTGTTGGCGCCGGTTGCCGCGCTGCCGACCAGCTGGCGGTACTTTGCCAGCACGCCCTGGCGCTCGGTGGCCGGCGGCGCCTGCCAGGCGGCCCGCCGCCGGGCCAGCTCGGCTTCATCCAGCTGCACGTCGAGCCGTTGCCGGTCGGCGTCGATCGTGACCCGGTCGCCTTCCTGCAGCAGTCCGATCGGCCCACCGACCGCCGCCTCCGGCGCGACATGGCCAACCACCATGCCGTAGGTGCCGCCGGAGAAGCGCCCGTCCGTGATCAGCCCGACACTGTCGCCGAGCCCGGCGCCGATCAGTGCCGAGGTGGGCGAGAGCATCTCGCGCATGCCGGGTCCGCCCTTGGGGCCCTCGTAGCGGATCACGACGATGTCGCCGGCGACGATGCGGTTGTCGAGGATCGCCTGCATGGCGGCTTCCTCGGAGTCGAACACCCGCGCCGGCCCGGTGATCTGTCGCTGCCGGATGCCGCTGATCTTCGCCACTGCGCCCTCCGGGGCGAGGTTGCCGCGCAGGACCGCCAGGTGCCCCTCGGCGTAGACCGGCCGCTCGAACGGCCGGATCACCTGCTGATCGGCCGGCGGTTCGGCCGGCACGTCCGCCAGCGTGTCGCCGAGGCGCTCGCCGGTGATGGTGAGCGTCTCGCCGTCGAGCAGTCCGCGCTCGAGCAGCATGCGCATCACCTGGCGCACGCCGCCGGCCGCGTGCAGCTCGGTGGTCACGTAGCGGCCGGACGGCTTGAGGTCGCAGACCACGGGCACGCGCCGGCGGATCTGTTCGAAGTCGTCGATGGCCAGCGGCACCTCGGCCGCGCGCGCGATCGCCAGCAGGTGCAGCACGGCGTTGGTGGACCCACCCAGGGCCATGACCACGCTGATGGCGTTCTCGAACGCCGCCCGCGTGAGCAGGTCGCGCGCCCGGATGCCCTTGTCGATCGCCTGGCGCAGCACCATCGCCGAGGCCGCAGCGCTCTCGACCTTTTCGGCGTCCTCGGCGGCCATGGTCGAGGAGCCGGGCAGGCTGATGCCCATCGCCTCGAAGGCGCTGGACATCGTGTTGGCCGTGTACATGCCGCCGCAGGCACCGGCGCCTGGGCAGGCGCTGCGTTCGACGGCCTTGAGCTCGCCCTCGCCGATCTTGCCGGCGGTGTAGGCCCCGACGGCCTCGAAGGCACTGACGATGGTCAGGTCGCGACCCTGCAGGTGACCCGGCCGGATGGTGCCGCCGTAGACGAAGATCGCCGGTACGTTCAGCCGCGCCATCGCGATCATGGCGCCGGGCATGTTCTTGTCGCAGCCGCCGATCGCGAGGATGCCGTCCATGCACTGGCCGTTGACGACCGTCTCGATGGAGTCGGCGATGACCTCGCGCGAAACCAGTGAATAGCGCATGCCCGGCGTGCCCATGGAGATGCCGTCGCTGATTGTGATGGTGCCGAACAGCTGCGGCATGGCGCCTGCCTCGCGGGCGGCTGTCTCGGCCGCGCTCGCCAGCGTATTGAGGCCCATGTTGCACGGGGTGATGGTGCTGAAGCCGTTGGCGATGCCGATTATCGGCTTGCCGAAGTCGTCATCGCCAAAGCCGGTGGCGCGCAGCATGGCCCGGTTGGGGCTGCGCTGCACACCGCTGGTGATGGTGCGGCTTCGATCGTTTGCGGCCATGGCGGGATCTGCAGGAAGCTGAAAACGCGCCATTCTAGCCGATACCCGCGGTCCGGTGGCGGGACGTGCGCTGCTAGAATCTCGGGCGCGACGACTTGTGGCGAGAGCGACGTAGAGAACACGACAGTGAACAGAACGACGAGACTTGGCGTGGCGATCGGTGGGCTGTTCTGGGCCGGCCTGGCGCCGGCACAGAGCGGCTGGGAATGGTGGCAGGACGTCGGCGAGGGTGCGCGCGAGCGGCATGACGTCTACCTGAAGCTGGGCTATACCCGCATCGATCCGGACACGGACTCGGGCGAGCTCAAGTTCACCGATCCCACCAAGGTCGGTCCGATCACCGTGGTACCCCAGGGCGCGTTCCCGGGCTCCGAGGTTGAGGTTCGCAAGACCGATCTGGCCAGCCTGACGCTGGGCTACATGATCACGCGCAACCTCGGTATCGAGACCATCCTCGGTCTGCCTGCCCTGCAGATCGACTTCGATTCGCGCGGCAGCCTGCAGGAACGCTCGATCGACCCGCTCGGGCTGGTCGGCCCGCTGGCGGGCAAGATCGGCGAGAGCAAGGCGGTGCCCGTGGTGGCGACGCTGGTGTTCTACCCGTGGCCCGATACCCGCATCAGGCCCTATCTCGGTGCCGGTTACAGCTACACCTACACCTACGACGAGACGATCACCAACCGTGAACTGTGGCTGGATCCGCGCGATCCGGACACGGCACCGGACTTTGACGTGAGCGATGAGTGGGCCTGGGTCGCGCAGCTTGGCGCGGAGGTGGACATCACCGACAAGTGGTTCGCCAGCGTGGACGTCAAGTACCTGGATCTGGAGATCGAGGCCGACATCAGCAACGTCGAGACGGCGGTGCCGATTCTGGGCTCGATCGGCGCCTCCGACTCGACCATCGAGGTGGGCATCAACCCCTGGGTCTACACGCTCGCCGTCGGCCGCACCTTCTGAGGTCGGCGCCAGGCCGGGTGATGCCGGTCAGCCGATGCCATAGATGTCATAGCGCGTCGTGCGCCCCCGGATGGCGCCGTGGGGGCGCGGGCCGGGCAGGGCGGGCGCGCGCAGGGGGCGCTTGACCACCACGCGCCGGCCCGCCCGCGCCAGTGCCGCTGCCAACAGCCGGCCCGGCGCCTCCGCCGGCGCTGCCTCTCCTGCGGTCAGCGCGCGCAGCAGCTGCATGGCGAGCCTCGGCTGGGCCCTGCTCCGATCCTCGCCGTACATCGGGTCCAGGTAGATCACGTCCGGCGCCGTCGGCAGCGAGTGCAGGTACCCGTCCGCCTCGCGGCAGTGCAGCCGGATGCGGCCGGCGGCGGCGGCGATCGCGGGCGGGCCCTGTCGGGCGCGCAGCAGCCCGTCCGCCAGCAGCGCGGCAGTGATGCGGCACCGTTCCAGCGCGACCACCCGGTGACCGTGATGGGCGAGCGTAATGGCATCGATGCCGAGCCCTGCGGTAGCGTCGGTCACACGCAGGCGTTCGCCGCCGCGCGCCCCCAGCGCACGCAACAGATCATGGCGCCCCCGCGCCAGGCGCTGTGCCAGCTGCGGCACGGTGAAGTCGCAGCGCACCGCCGCGGTCCCTCGACGCAGTTCGAGGCCGCCGGCATGGACCCAGAGCAGCAGTTCCGCGGCGGCGGGCTCGACCCGCAGAGTCAGCCCGAGCTGGCGCGCGAGCGCCTGGGCGGCAGGGTGCTGGGCCGGTCCGGCGAAGCCGATCGTGCGGCAGGGCTCATCTCGCATCGGCGCCCGCGCCCCTGCTACGATGCCGGTTGATTCGGTGCCGCACGGGCAGCCTTCCGATCATTTCACGCTATGCCTCAAGCTCTTACACACGTTCATCGCTCGCTGCCAGGCGTTGCCTGGTCGCATCCCGTGGGCCCGGATCTGTTCCTGCGCGGCCGGGAATATATCCGCGGCGAGCGGCCCTTGCTGCATTTCGTGCACGGCAACGGCTTCTCCGGCATGACGTACTGGCCGCTGCTCGGGCGTCTGCACGAGCATTACGATCTGTGCCTGCACGACACGCAGGGTCATGGCGACAGCGATAACGGCGCCCGCTTCCCCGGCTGGAATGCTACCGCCGATCGCATCGTCGAGTTCATCGGCCAGCGGCGTCCGCTCTGGGGCGAGCGTCCGGTGATCGGCGTCGGCCACAGCTTCGGCGGCATCGTCACTTTGCTGGCAGCCAGCCGCGCGCCGCAGTTGTTCGATGGCATCGTCCTGCTCGACCCCGTGCTGTTCCCGCCGCTGCTGGTGCCGGTGATGGCGGCAGCCTACTTCACCGGTCTCTCGCAGCTGAATCCGATGGTCATGCAGGCCAAGCGGCGCGGCTCGAGATGGGAGTCGCGCGATGCCGCCTGGTCCTACTTCTACCAGCGCGGCATTTTCCGCGGCTGGACCGATGAGGCGCTCGCGGCCTACATCGATCATGCCTTGGCGCGACAGCCCGATGGCAGCCTGACGCTCAAGTGCCCGCCGTGGATGGAGGCGCAGATCTTCGCCAGCTTTCCGCGCCGGCTGTGGTCGAGCGTACGCCGTCTGCCGGTGCCGACGCGGATCCTGTTCGGGACCAACACCTATCCCTTCGTACGCCCCAGCGTGGAGCGTGCGGCGAAGCTCAACTCTGCCGTGCGCGTGCACGCCATGCCGGGAGGGCACTGCTTCATGCAGCAGGATCCCGAGCTCGCGGCGCGGGAGACGGCGCGGGCATTGGCGCAGGTGCTGGAGGCGCCTGCCGGCTAGGGTTGCCCGGCTGCCGCGTCGTCCACCACAGCAAGGGTAGCGCGGCGAGTGCCGCCGCGGCGGCGACCGCGAAGGTCGGCCCGAGCCCCCACACGCCGGTCAGCGACCCCAGACCCAGCTGCGCGCCCATCACCCCCAGGTTGAACCCGGCCACGAACAACGCCATGCCGCTGCCATGCTCGGTGTCGGCCAGCCGGTTGATCAGCAGCGTGTTCAGCGTCGGATAGGCGAGCGAATGGCCGAGGCCCAGCAGCACGCCGCACAGGGCATACAGCCCCAGTCCCTGCACCGCGTACATCAGTAGCGCACTGGCGCCCATGGCCAGCAGCGAGGGCAGCAGCACCGCGCGGGGGGCCGCGGCGTCCGGCAGGTGGCCCAGACCGATCCGCATCCCGATGGAGGTGGCCGAGTAGGCGATCAGCAACACGCTGACCAGCTCGATTCCCCGCGCCAGCGCCCAGGGCTGCGAGAACACCAGCATCGTGCCGAAGGTGACGCCGCTGAGGCCGGCGCAGGCGACCAGCGGCCAGATGCCGTCGTCGGCGAGCAGTGCCAGCTGGCCGCGCGCGCCTCGGTGGGCGCCGGGCCTGATCGACACCGGCGCGGGCCGGCTCCGCAGCGTCAGCCAGAGGGCGGCCAGGGCGAAGCCGCCGGCGACGAGAAAGGCCAGCGCATAGCTCCACCGGTGGGCGAGTACCTCCACCAGGCTCGGCGCAAGGCCATGGGTCGCGAGTGTGGAGATGCCGAACAGCGCCAGGGCGCGGCCCCGCTGCAGCGGGCGGACCAGGTCCACGGCACTGATCGAGGAGCAGACGAACCAGCAGCCGAAGGCGGCGCCCTGCAGCATGCGCAGGCCGAGCAGGCCGGGACCGGCCGTGTCGAGCGTCAGGAACAGCGGGCAGCTCAGTGTCAGCAGCGCACTGCCGGTCAGCAGGAAAGGGCGCCGGCCCCAGCGATCGGAGAGAGGGCCGACCAGCGGCAATACCAGCAGCGCGCTCGCCCCGAAGATCCCCATCGCCCAGCCGATCTGCTGACTGCTCGCCTGGAGCTCCAGCGCCAGGTACTTCGGCAGCAGATAGAAGCTGGCGTTGGCCATGAAGAAGCAGACGTTGGCCAGCAACAGCCGGCGGAAACGGGGATCGGCGAGCAGTGACCGCGCAGGGCGGCTGTCGGCAGCGGTCATGAGCGGCTACGCTTCGGGCGGACCGGCTGACGAGCCGCCGGCAAGGGAGGGAACGAGATGGATATCGACACGGCATTATCGCAGCGCTACAGCGCCCGCGCCTATCGGCAGACGGCCGTGCCGCCGGCGACGATCCGGCAGCTGCTGGCTCAGGCCCAGCAGGCGCCGTCCTGGTGCAACACCCAGCCCTGGGAGCCGGTGGTGACGGCCACGCCGGCCGCGACCGACGCCTTCCGTCAGGCGCTTTGGGATCATGTTCAGGCGGGTGCGATGCCGCGGCCGGATGAGCCGTTTCCGGCGCGCTACGAGGCCGAGCACGACCGCCGTCGCAAGGACTGCGGCAAGGCGCTGTACGAAGCGATCGGCATCCCGCGGGCTGATCGTGCCGGCGCCCTGCGCCAGACTCTGCAGAACTTCCGGCTGTTCGAGGCCCCCCATGTGATGCTGGTCTTCTGCCGGCGCAGTCTGGGCTTCTATGGCGGCGTGGATTGCGGCGTCTATCTGCAGAGCTTCCTGCTGGCTGCCCAGGCAGCTGGCGTCGCCACGGTCGCGCAGGCGGCGCTGGCGAGCTATCCGGAGGTTGCCCGGCAGCACTTTGACGTGGCGGAGGATCGCCGGCTGCTGTTCGGCGTGTCGTTCGGCTTCGCCGACCCGGCTGCGCCGATCAACGGCTTCCGTACCCAGCGGGCCGGTTTCGAACAGGCGGTGCGCTGGGTCGACTAGGCCCGCCGGAACGGTTCGCCGCCCCGCGCCAGCGTCCCGTCGGCTCGTTCATCCCGCCCGTCCGTTTGGAATGGGCGCCGCGTCTTCGGTTGCCGATCTGGCGGATAGGGATCATCGCCAGGAGCGAGTCGTGCGACCTTTCCTGCTCATGCTTATGCTGCTGTTTGGGCTGATGCCTGCCCATGCCGCGATCGATGACTATCCCGTGGTGCCCCAGGCGCCCGGTCAATGTCTGGCCACCAGCGCCTATCTGATCCAGCAGCACTTCGCGACCCAACCCGGTGCGCCGGCCACGCTGTGTTTCGACGGCGAGCTGACCTGCCGCTTCGGCAGCCAGATCCCTCGCAACGACGTTACCCAGTGGGTCGACAGCCTGCGCCTGCCGTACCGGCCTTCGCTCGGTGCCCTGGCCGGGCGTCTGCAGCAGGCGCGCACGCCCGAGGGACTGCCTGCGTTCGATCTCGCCCTGGTCGCCGAGGCCATCGTGGCACGTGCCTGGCAGGGCCAGCGTGAGCGCGGCTCCCGCCTTGCCGCGATCGATGCGCAACTCGAGCGGGACCGGCCGGTGCTGATCCACCTGGAGCGTCCGTGGCGTTTTGCGGGTCACTACGTCACCTTGATCGGCTTCGAGGACCAGCCGGCCGAGCGGATCTATCGCTACGTGGACACGGCCGATGCCGACGCCGGCATCAAGACCGTGCCGGCACGGCAGCTGGCCGGCTCCCGTTTCTGGTACCGCGGTGCAGGCCTGCCGGCCCGCTGGAACGGGCGTTACCTCGCGGTGTGGGTGCCCTAGTCCGAGACGCCCGCCTCGGCCAGACGCAGCTCGATGACCCGCCGCAGCGCCGCTCGCTCCAGCGGTAGCTGCTTGGGCAGATAGCGGGCGTTGACCTCGATGGCGATCCGCAGGGCGTCGTACACCTCCTGGCGCTGCGCCACGGTGCGGGCGAGCCAGCGTGCATTGACGTAGGCCAGCCGGCCGGCGAAGTAGAAGGCTGCTGCGGAAGCGCCAACTGCCGTGGCGACCGGCCCGTAGTCGCTCAGCGGGAGGGGATCGATGGCGTAGCGCTGGAAGGCATAGTCCGCCCCCGCCTCGGCGATGGCGGCCAGGGCCGCCGGATCCAGCTCACCGTCCGTCTGCAGGCGCTGCACGGCGGCCCGGGTTTCCTCCGCCAGCACGGTTTCGATCGGCGTCGCCAGCGCCTGGGCGCGCTCCATCGCCGGCCGGTTGATGTGCGTATCCATCAATGGGCTGGCGACCAGGCCGTTGATGCCGCCGTTGTTGTCGTAGGCACCGAACTCCTTGAACACGATCGCCAGATTGAGCGGCGAGGCGCCGCCGCGGCGCAGTGCCAGCTTCTGCGGTATCGCATGGGCTGCCGGGAAGATCGGGGCATAGACGCCCAACGAGGGCTCGCCGGGGTTGGCCCACAGGGTGGTGAGTCGCGGGTCCTCACCCGGTGCCACGCCGGTGATCACCACACCGGCGGTGGTCTGGGCCCGGCTGATGCACAGGTTGGTCGGGAAGCGCTCGGGCGGTGAGGCAAGATCGTCGCCGCAGACATCCTTGGTGACGGTCTGCATCACGTTCAGCGGCGTCAGCGCGCCGGCCTCCCCCAGTTCGGTCAGCAGTGCGGCGGCGCGATCCCGCCGCTCCACACCGGGGTTGTCGATATAGCGGTTGAAGTTGGTGTGATTGGCGAAGCCGCCCGGCGCGATGTTCGCGTCGTGCACCGTGTACCGGACTGGCGCGCCGATGCCGCTCTGGGCCTCGATCATGATTGCGCCGCCGTGCGCATCCATGGCTACGAAGTTCGAGCTGATGACGTCGGTCGAGTTCGGGCGGTCGTTCCAATGCGCCAGCAGCCCCTCGAAGCAGGCGACGTCGGTACATTCGAACAGGGCGCGCTTCATGAGCGCGACATCCTGATTGACGAACTCCTCGACGGTGGTGTCGGCATAGACGCTGGCGTTCAGGACGGCGAAGCCGGCCTCGTTCACACCCCCAGAGCAGATGTGGGTGCGCGTCGGGAGGAAGATCTCCTCCAGACACACGTGGCCGCCCACCGTATCCACCGCTCCCGGATACCATTCCAGGCCTTGGAAGAAGCTGTTGGAGTCGTCGCGGTTCTTCCACAGGATCGGGCGCCCATCGGCGCTGGCCAGGCCGCTGACGATCGCGACGTCGCAGGCCAGCGCGGGGAGGGCAGTGAGTAGCATTGCCGGCAACAGGCCGAACAGCGGCCGCCGGAAGTGGACGGGGCTCATGATCGTGATCCTCGTGGAGTCGTGGTGACCTGCCGCAGGATCGGTCGCCGGCAGGCCAGCGGCCAGAGCCCGAGGGGCAGGCGTCCGATGATGATGGTGGCGCTATAGCACACGCTGAAGGCCAGCAGCGTTGCCGGCTCCCCGTACGGGGCGAACAGCAACAGCACGCCGGCCTGCAGCGTGCCAAGTCCGGCCGCCGTGACCGGCAGGTTGATGATGATGAACAGCAGCGGGACCAGGCACAGCAGATCCGCGAAGGGCACCTGCAGCCCGAACGCGGGCATGGCCAGGTAGAAGAACAGCACGAATGTCAGAAAGTACAACGAGCGATCCGCAATGGTGGCCAGCCAGGCACCGATGCGTGCGACGGCGAACACTTCGAGCCACCGCGCAAGCGCCGGCCGCCACGCCAGCCGCCGTATCAGCGGCACACCCAGCAGCGCGCCGCCGAGGATCGCCCCAGCCGTGACGAGCGCGTAGCCGCGCGCCTCACCCTGCACGAAGGTGGCACCCGCGCCGGCCAGCAACCCCAGGGCCAGCAGTTCGGCCATCATGAAAAACAGCAGCAGACCGGCAGCGCGCGGCGCCGGCACCCCCCGGCGATTGCGCAGGTACAGCCCGATCGCGCCCACGCCCAGGGCGTAGTTCACGATCATGAGCAGATAGGTGTAGCCACGCACGGCCAGCAGTTCGGGGAACGGGGCGTGAACCTGGAAACGCCGGAACACCCGCTGCAGGTTGTGCGTCTCCAGCAGGTACCACACCAGCAGGAACAGGATGGCGAGCGGGATGTAGCGCCCCAGCGCCGCCTGCTGCAGGGCCCCGGCCACGGCGGCTGGATCGATGGCTGCGACCAGCGCCGCGACGATCAGGCCGCCGAGCAGCCAGGGCAGGCTGCGCGCCAGGACGGGAGGCAGGTTCATGCTGCGCGCTGAGGAGCGCTGACGCGCGATTCAATCGCCTTGCGCTTGATGCGGGCCGGGCCGTCGATTGCCCCGACCCGCACCAGATCGATCGCCACCGGTTCGGCGATGACCCGGGTCAGCGCCTCGACCAGGGCCGTGCCACGGGCGGGGTCGTAACGGGGACCGGGCACCAGCTCGATCCTTGCCTGGCCGAGGGCGGTCTGCACGAAGCGAAATTCGTCGATCAGCCCCGGATCGCTCTTGATGAATAGGGTGAAGGTGTTCAGCAGCTTCAGGGGCGACAGGCGCGTGCCGTCCTGCAGGATATAGGCATCGTCGCAACGGCCCTCGAAGCTTTCCAGCTGCGGCAAGCCACGGCCGCAGGCGCAGCGCGTCTCGACTGCGGGGCGGCGGCCGAAGTCACCGATGCGATAGCGAATGAAGGGCATGACCGGGCTGCGCAGCGTGGTCAGCACGATCTCGCCGATCTCGCCCGGCGCCGTCGGCTGGCCGTGCTCGTCGAGCACCTCGACCCAGACGTTGTCGGTGAACAGGTGATAGCTGCCGGCCCGACATTGGGAGGCGACCATCCAGGTCTCCTCGGTCGAATACTCGTCGTAAACCGGACAGCCGAAGCGCTCGGCGATGTAGGCGCGCTCGGCCGGTGTGGACAGCTCGGAATTCACCGAGATGAACTTCAGCGGCAATCGCCTGCAGTCCGCCGGCGTTACCAGCCGGGCCAGCTCGAGGATGATCGAGGCGTAGCCGATCAGCACGTTCGGCCGAAAGCTCATCAGCCGGCGCAGTTGTTCCTGCGCCGGCAGGATCGAGGGTACGTGCAGCACCGGGCTGAAGCGCCCGAGGTCCGGCAACGGGATCGGCGAGTACTTGATGTACGCACCGCGATACCAGGGCCGCAGGCCCGCCATGGTGTAGACGCGCAGGCTGGTTGCCAGATAGAAGGCGAAGGTTTCCGGCGAGAAGGCGAAGCGGGTGGCCTTGCCCGTGGATCCGGTCGTCGCCGACTGGACGCACTGCGTCAGTTCAACGCCGTCGGCCAGCAGCCTGTGCGGGTACTGGTCCTGTACCTCCGCCTTGGTCAGGAAGGGCAGCCGGTGCAGGTCGTCCAGACCGCGAAATGCTTGCGCATCGACCCCATGGTCGGCGAAGTGGTCGCGATAGAACGCGATCTGGTCAGCGGCGTCGCGAACGACCGCACGCAGCCGTGCATCCACCCAGGCCCGCTGTCGCTCCGGCGACCAGCGGGCCTGACAATGGGTGTCGACGATGGCGCGCAGGAGGGCGGCGGGGGCGAGTGCCACGTCAGAGGGCGGCGCGCCGGGGGGACAGGTCGATGCGGGCTATCTGCTCCGGAGTGCACCATTGACGCAGCATCATGGTGGCGAACGGGGCTATGCCGGCCAGTTTGACGTCGCAGACGAACAGGAGGCTGTCCCCCCGCGTGTTGTAGTCGAATTCAGCCGGCAGCAGCGCGTCGATGGCAGGAAAGTCCTTGCGGTCTCTCGCCTGCTTGGTGCAGCCGGGGAAGGCGCCGGCGACGAACCAGGGCGCCCCGGCCGTCAGGGGTCGGTAGCCGAAGCGCTCCAGATAGCTGTAGGCTACCGGCGCCAGGGCCTCCTGCGTCCCGAAGCTGTTGGGGGATAGCGCGCTACGGTAGCGCCAGAGCATGTCCATCAGTACCGGACTGCAGGTCAGCACCACGCCATAGGCTTGATGCAGCCCCAGCCGGGACAGCAGCGCCACTAGGCCCTGGATGGCCAGCCACCCCGCCCTGGAGGACAAACCTGCGCCGCGATGATCCGGGTGCACCATCGCTTCCTCGCCGACCACCACTGCCCGCCCGTCCTGTTGCCAGACGGTCAGCGCAATGAAGGCGGCAGCGGTGTCATCCGCTTCACAGATGGCGTAGAGCAGAAAGCTGCACTTGCCGACGTATTCGGCGAAGTCACTCTGCGGATTCCACGCCGCCGTCTCCATGCTGGCACAGCGCTGCACGGCAGGGTGCGCGGCCGGATCGGCGATCGTGGCGAGATCGAGGACGTGGTAGGCATAGCCACCCGCGCTGATCAGCAATTCGGCATCTGGGTCGGCCGTGGACTCCTGGGCCGAAGTTCGGACACTGAGTGACATCCTTGTTCCTGGCGTTGATGGCGGTGGGGGCGGGGGAGTTGGACTACTTTGCCAAGCAAGTATAGCGTTGTTGTGACAACGCAAGCTGTGTGTCGTTCGCGGCGTAACTCAGTGACTGCATAGGGGCGGTGGCAAGCATCCGTGTCCAAGAAAAAGGGCGCCTTGCGGCGCCCTCAACAGCTAGACGTGCCTGGCCGGCGATCGGAGCCGCCGGGCGGCCTTCAGCCTGCCTGATACATCGTCACCACGCAGGCCCCACCGAGGCCGAGATTGTGCTGCAGGGCGACCTTGGCATTCTCGACCTGGCGCTGCTCGCCCTTGCCGCGCAGCTGCCAGCAGAGCTCGGCGCACTGCGCAAGGCCCGTGGCACCGAGCGGGTGGCCCTTGGAGAGCAGCCCGCCGGACGGGTTGACCACCCACTTGCCGCCGTAGGTGACGGCATCATCCTCGATCAGCTTCTCACCCTCGCCCTCGGCGACCATGCCGAGCGCCTCGTAGGTGATCAGCTCGTTCGTGGTGAAGCAGTCGTGCACCTCGAGCACATCGACATCCTCGATGCCAAGGCCGGCCTGCTCGTAGACCTGCTGGGCCGCGAGCCGGCTCATGTCGTAGCCGACGACCTTGATCATCGAGCCATCGTCGAAGGACGATGGCAGGTCGGTGGTCATCGCCTGACCGACGATATACACCGGATGCTCGATCCCGTGCTTGCGCGCGAACTCTTCCGAGCAGACGATCGCCGCACCCGCGCCGCACGTGGGCGGGCAGCACTGCAGCCGCGTGACCGGCCCGTAGTAGTGCGGTGACTCCATCACCTCCTCGACACTCAGCTCGTCGTGGAAGATCGAGTGCGGGTTGTTCAACGCATGGCGGCGATTTTTCACCGCGATCTTGGCGAACGTCTCGCTCTTGGTGCCGTACTTCTCCTGGTGCTCGCGCCCGGCGCCACCGAACAGCTGCGCGGTCGGGGGTGCGGCGGTGAACTTCTGCAGCTTGAACAGCGTGTTCATGTGCTTGTCCATCGGATTGAGTCGATCCGTGAAGGTCGCGCCGAGCGCTCCCTTCTGCATCTTCTCGAATCCCAGCGCCAGCACGCATTCGGCCACGCCGCCCTCCACCAGCTGCTTGGCCAGCATGAGTGCGGTCGAACCGGTCGAACAGTTGTTGTTGACGTTATAGATCGGGATGCCGGTCAGCCCCAGCTCGTAGACGGCGCGCTCGCCCGAGGTGCTCTCCCCGTAGACGTAGCCGACCACCGCCTGGTCTACCTCCTCATAGCCGATCCCGGCCTCTGCCAGCGCCTGCTGACCGGCTTCGCGAGCCATGATGTGGTAGTCCGGGCTCTTGCCGGGTTTGCTGAACTCGGTCATCCCGTTGCCGATGACACATACCTTGCGGCTCATGGTCTCCTCCTCCTATACGCCTCTATGAGCGTATTTGTTTTAGCCAGTTCAGTAGGTTACGACTTCTTCTTGATCGGCTTCATGAACTCCATGGTGGAATCCTGGATGTTGCGGACGGGCTTGGCATCGCTCATGTCGGCCACATCAGACCAATTGTCACGCAGTTCCTCCAGGGAAGCCACGCCATCGTCGTTTGCCGTGGCGAAGCCGCCGTTGCGCTGCCAGCCGAGCTTGAAGAACCGCCCGGCGCCCACCTCGAACAGCGAGCCGGATTCCTTGCTCTCTTCGCTGCACAGCCAGCCGACCAGCGGGGCGACGGCTTCGGGACGCAGCTTCTCGAGCAGCGGCGGCGGCATCACGGTCTCGGTCATCCGCGAACGGGCGACCGGCGCGATGGTGTTGACGTTGATGTTGTACTTCTTGCCTTCCAGCGCCAGCGTCTGGCCCATGCCGAACAGGCCGAGCTTGGCAGCCGAGTAGTTGGCCTGGCCGAAGTTGCCGTAGATGCCGGCCGCGGAGGCCGTCATGATCACACGGCCATAGGACTGCTCGCGGAAGTGCGGCCAGCAGGCCTTGGTCATGCAGAAGGCGCCCTTCATGTGCACCTCCATGATCTTGTCCCAATCGTCCTCCTCCATCTTGGCGAACGACTTGTCGCGCAGGATGCCGGCGTTGTTGATCAGGATGTCGACCCGGCCGAAGGCGTCGATGCCGGCCTTGATCGTCTTCTCCGCCGAGTCCATCTCGGACACCGACTCGTAGCTGGCGATGGCATTGCCGCCGGCGGCCTTGATCTCCTCGACCACCTTGTCGGCTGCCGACTGACTCGCGCCCTCGCCGGTGTAGCTGCCGCCGAGGTCGTTGACCACGACGTTGGCGCCGCGGGAGGCGAACAGCAGGCAATAGGCACGGCCCAGCGAGCCGCCGCCGCCGGTCACGATGACCGTCTTGCCGTCATAGCGAACTTCACTCATCGAGTTCTCCTTGGGTTGTAGATGAGAGGCTAGTGAAAAAACCGCTCGCCGCCAGTGGCGGCGCTCAGGACAGCAGGAAGTGAGCCCTGGCCACGGCGATGGGCCGGGCCGGATCCTGCTGCCAGCAATCGACCTGGACATGCGCGATGCGGCTGCCCTGCCGCGTGACCCGGCAGCGGCACCAGGTGTCCTGGAGCTTGCCCGAGCGCAGGTAGTCGATGTTGAAGTCGATGGTCTTGGGCATGGCCAGCGATTCGCGCGTCCACATCAGGTGCAGGATGGCGCTGTGCTCGAGCAGGCCGCCGATCACGCCGCCATGCAGTGCCGGCAACATGGTGTTGCCGATGTTCTCCTCGCGCGGCGGCAGGTGAAACAGCGGCTCGCCTGTCTGCTCGAGCTGCATGCGCACGCCGAGCAGGGCGGCGTAGGGCACCATCCCCATCACGGGCTCGAAGTCGCCGGTTTCCCGGGCGGTGCGCAGGATCTGCCCCAATTCGGCGGGATCGCTCATGCCTTGCCCTTGCGGTTGTCGCCGCCGGCCGGCGCGCGGCTCGAATGCCGCATGAAAGCGGCCACGCTGGTGGCGACCGGATCGTCGATGTCGTCCTGATAGGCGGTGGCGCGACAGAACGCGATCCGGCGTGTGAGCTTGTAGCACTCGCTGCGCGCGTACAGATCCTGGCCCGGCACGGCCGGCTTCATGTAGTCGATGCGCAGGTCGAGCGTGGCGATCGGCTCCATGCGTGGCAGGGCGGTGAAAATGGCCATGCCGCAGGCGCTGTCGATCAGCGAGGTGATCACGCCGCCATGGATCACGCGCGTCACCGGGTTGCCGATCAGGGCGTCGGCATACGGAATCTTCAGCACACCGATGCCGTCGCCCGCCTCGACCATTTCGAGGTTCAGCGCTCGTGCGTGGGGCACGCTCCGGAAGAAATTCCAGCCGCGACCGGCGCGGCCCGCTCCGGCAGCACCCTCAGCTCCGCTCATCGCAATCCCTTTGCCTGGACCGATCGACGACCGGTCGATCGGTCCGCACTATATCACCCCTGCGCCGGCATTCGAGTCGCAGGGCGGCCGGGGAACGCCTGGCACCGGGTGTGGTCCTCCGGGGGAAGGTGACGCACAAGACCTGATGAGGAGTAGTGATATGGCAAGTCTGCACCTGGGCGATCCGGCGCCGGATTTCACAGCGGAATCCACGGCTGGGCCGTTGCACTTTCATGAGTGGATCGGCGATGCGTGGGCGGTGCTGTTCTCGCATCCGGCCGACTTCACGCCGGTATGCACCACCGAGCTCGGCCGTACGGCGCAGCTGGCCGAAGAATTCGCCAGGCGCAACGTCAAGCCGGTGGCGCTGAGCGTCGACCCGCTGGATTCGCATCGCGGCTGGATCGACGACATCAACGAGACGCAGAAGACGACGGTGCAGTTCCCGATCGTCGCCGACCCGGAGCAGCAGGTGGCGCAGCGCTACGACATGATCCATCCGCGGGCGGACAGCACGCATACCGTGCGCTCGGTGTTCATCATCGACCCGCACAAGCGCATCCGCGCCACCATGACCTATCCGCCGAGCACGGGCCGCAACTTCGGCGAGATTCTGCGGGTGATCGATTCGCTGCAGCTCACCGATCGCCATGGCGTGGCCACGCCGGCTGACTGGCGGCCGGGCGATGACTGCGTGATCCTGCCGAGCATCACCGATGCGGAGGAGCTGCGCGAGCGCTTCCCCAAGGGGTGGCGGGAGGAGCGGTCCTATCTGCGCTTGACGCCCGATCCCAGTGAGTCCGGATCCCGTGAGCACTGAGCCCGTGCCTGAGCCCTCGGCGGCGAGTCGCCAGGCCGCCGAGGCGGCGGCGTTCCGTCGTCTGCTGGCGCATCTGCAGCAGCGTACCGAGGTGCAGAACATCGAGCTGATGACGCTGGCCGGATTCTGCCGCAACTGCCTGGCCAAGTGGTACATGGCCGAGGCGCAGGCGCGCGGCATCCCGATCGATTACGATGAGGCACGTGAAGTGGTGTACGGCATGCCGTACCGCGAATGGAAGGCGCGCCACCAGCGCCCGACGGGGGCGACCCGGGGGCCCGAACAGGACTGATACCGATGACTCATGCGACCACCGACCTGTCCGATGCACATCGTGATGCCGTGCAGGTGCTCGATCCCATCCTGCGTGACTTCGGCGGACGCCGGGACTTCCATGGCCCGATCGTCACGTTGAAGCTGTTCGAGGACAACACGCTGGTGCGGGCGGCGCTGGAGACGCCCGGTGAAGGCCGTGTGCTCGTGGTCGATGGTGGGGGTTCGCTGCGCTGTGCGCTGGTCGGCGATCAGCTGGCCGAGCTGGCGGTCACCAACGGCTGGGCGGGAATCGTCGTCTACGGTTGCATCCGGGACACGGCCGAGATGGCCGGCATGCCGCTCGGCATCAAGGCGATCGCGCCGCATCCGCTCAAGAGCCACAAGCGCGGCGACGGTCAGCGCGACATCCCGGTGCGCTTCGGCGGCGTGACCTTCACGCCGGGGGCGATGCTCTATGCGGACGCAGATGGCGTGATCGTCAGCGAGGCGCCGCTATCGGCGTGAGGGCGGCCTGGGCGCTGCGCGCATCAGCGCCCGGAATTCGGCCGCAGTGGCGGCTCGCCACTGCCCTGGCGCAAGCGTGCCCAATGCCAGCGGGCCGATCTGCTCGCGGATCAGGCGCAGCGTAGGCAGGCCGACAGCCGCGGTCATGCGCCGCACCTGCCGGTTGCGGCCTTCGTCGAGCTCGATGCGCAGCCAGCCGGTGGGAATCCGACGGCGCTGGCGGATCGGCGGCTGCCGCGGCCAGAGCCAGTCCGGCGCGTCGGCTACCTGAGCTGCGACGGCCGCCGCCGGGCCGTCACGCAGCGCCACGCCGGTCACGAGTTGCGCCGCGGCGGCCGCCGTGGGCGCTCCCTCGACCTGCACCAGATAGCGTTTCGTCAGCTTGAAGCGCGGCCCGCTGATGCGCGCCTGCAGGGTGCCATCCCCGGTGAGCAGCAGCAGCCCCTCGCTGTCCCGGTCCAGGCGCCCGGCCGCGTATACGCCCGGGAGGCGCAGATAGTGACGGAGCGTCTGGTCGGCCGGCTCGCCGCTGAACTGGCTGAGCACGCCGCAGGGCTTATTCAGCAACAGCAGCCGTGGCGGCGTGCTGCCGGCCTCAGGCCTTTTCACCGCTCGCAGCGATCTCGGCCGGTGCATCCTCGCTGCCGTCGCGGTCCTCGGCGAAGAACTCCGGATCCATCAGTTCGATGAAGCGCTTCGCCTGGGGTGTCAGGAACTTTCCCCGGCGGGTGACCACGCCATAGGTGCGCTGCGGGAAATAGCGCGTCAGCGGGATGGCGCAGAGATCCTCGTCGCCCGTCAGGCAGATGCTGGTGACGATCGAGATGCCGAAGCCGAGTTCGACGTACTTCTTGATCACCTCCCAGCCGCCGGCTTCGAGCGTGACCTTGAAGTCGACGTTGTACTGCTGGAAGACGAGCTTCACGACGCGCCAGGTCGACAGGTGCCGGGGCGGCAGGATCAGCCCGTACTCGCTGATGTCCTCCAGCGTGATCTGCTCCAGGCGCGAGAGCGGGTGGCCGTGTGCCGTGATCAACATGGGGTCGTAGGCGTAGATCGGCCGGTAGGTGATGTCCTCAGGGATATCGAGCATCGAGCCGACCGCGAAGTCCACCTCGTCCGCCCGCAGCATCTCCATGCCGTCGCGACCGGTGACGTTGTGCAGATTGAAGTGGATGCCGGGGTACTGGCGTGCGAACCGGCCGACGATGTCCGGCAGCAGGTAGAGCAGGGTTGACTCCCCGGCCGCGATGTTGAGCTGGCCGTGTTCCAGGCTGCCGCGGCGCGCGGCGAAGTTGTCCGGCAGCGTCTCGAGGCCTTCCACCAGGGGCAGTGCGAGCTCGTAGAGTACCTGCCCTTCGGGCGTCAGCTTGATCTTGGGGCCGCGCCGCTCGAACAGCACCACGTCCAGCTCGCGCTCCAGTGCCTGGATCTGCAGCGACACGGAAGGCTGGCTCAGGGACATTTTTTCCGCCGCCTTGGAGATGCTGCCCGCCTGGGCGGCATAGCAGAAACCACGCAGTTGCTGCAGGTGGTTGTGCTTGTAATATTGTCGACCGGTGCCGTTGTCCATCACGCAGCTTCTATAAGTCAGATAAATACAAAATATAGAAACCTTTGAGATTGTCAAAGAGCCGGGATTCCCTTACCATCTGTGCGCCAGTCTCGGCAACCCATCCGGGACGGAGCGCCATGATCCAGGTGGTCTTCTCGGCTCCTCGCGGGCCGCGGCTACCTGTGCCTGACCTGCCACAAGCAGGCGAATGGTGGTTTCCGTATGCCCCCGCAGCGGCGGTTCGATCCCGGCGCTGCGAGTCGGATGCCGCCCTCGCCGCATGTTGCGATCTGCGGCATGTGCCCCGGGCTACGGATCGTCGGCCGCGTGCCGCCGAACCGTCAGCAATGACTTGCAGCAGCCATGCCGAATCCGCGCCGGCAACGTCGGACGGGTGGCATATCGAAAGCCAGGCCGGAGAACCGGCATAGAGACACCGCGAGGTGGGAGAGCAGCGAATGACGCGCGAAGAACAGATCAAGGCACTGGAGCAGGACTGGGCGGAGAATCCCCGCTGGAAGGGTGTGACCCGGCCCTACACGGCGGCGGACGTGGTCCGCCTGCGGGGCAGCGTGCAGCCGGAGTACACCATCGCCCGGCGCGGTGCCGAGAAGCTGTGGGAACTGGTCAACGGCAGCGCGAAGAAGGGCTACGTCAACGCCTTCGGCGCGATCACTGCCGGCCAGGCGATGCAGCAGGCAAAGGCCGGCCTGGAGGCGGTGTATCTGTCGGGCTGGCAGGTGGCTGCCGACGGCAACACCTCCGAGACCATGTACCCGGACCAGTCGCTGTACGCCTATGACTCGGTGCCGACCATGGTGCGGCGCATCAACAACACCTTCCAGCGTGCCGACGAGATCCAGTGGAAGAAGATCTGCGACGGCAAGATGGACGAGTCCGAGGCGATCGACTACTTCCTGCCGATCGTGGCGGACGCCGAAGCCGGCTTCGGCGGCGTGCTGAACGCCTACGAGCTGATGAAGAACATGATCGTCAACGGCGCGGCGGCGGCGCATTTCGAGGATCAGCTGGCGGCCGTCAAGAAGTGCGGTCATATGGGCGGCAAGGTGTTGGTGCCGACGCAGGAGGCGATCCAGAAGCTGGTCGCTGCCCGACTGGCGGCGGACGTGCTCGGCGTGCCGACCATCGTGCTGGCGCGGACCGATGCCAACGCCGCGGACCTGCTCACCAGCGACTTCGACCCGTACGATGCGCCGTTCTGCACCGGCGAGCGCACGGCCGAAGGCTTCTTCCGCACCAAGGCCGGCATCGATCAGGCCATCGCCCGTGGTCTGGCCTACGCGCCGTACGCGGATCTGATCTGGTGCGAGACGGCCAAGCCGGATCTGGACGAGGCGCGCAAGTTCGCCGAGGCGATTCACAAGGAATATCCGGACCAGCTGCTGTCCTACAACTGTTCGCCGTCGTTCAACTGGAAGAAGAACCTCGACGACGCCACCATCGCCAAGTTCCAGCAGGAGCTGAGCGACATGGGCTACAAGTACCAGTTCATCACGCTGGCGGGCATCCACAACAACTGGTATCACACCTTCGATTTCGCTTGGAACTATGCGCGCGGCGAAGGCATGAAGCACTACGTGGAGATGATCCAGGAGCCGGAGTTCCGCGCCGCCGAGCGTGGCTACACCTTCGTGGCGCACCAGCAGGAGGTCGGCGCCGGCTACTTCGACGACGTGACCACCGTGATCCAGGGCGGCACTTCCTCCGTGACCGCGCTGACCGGCTCCACCGAAGAGGAGCAGTTCTAGCGTTCGCGCTGGCTTGCAACGGTCAGAGAAAGCCCGGCTCGTGCCGGGCTTTCTCGTCTCTGTCGCGGCGGCGGGCGTGCTAGTATCGCGCTGCATCGGGCGACGGTCGCGCCGGCCAATCGAGGAACTTCATGGCGTACAGCAAGATCATCGAGCCACGCGATGGCGAACGCATCACGGCGAACAACGACTTCAGTCTCAACGTGCCGGACCAGCCGATCATTCCGTTCATCGAGGGTGACGGCATCGGCATCGATGTCACGCCGGTCATGCGGCGGGTGGTCGACGAGGCCGTCAAGCGTGCCTACGACGGCGCCCGCCGGATCTGCTGGATGGAGATCTACGCCGGCGAGAAGGCGGTCAAGCTCTATGGCAGCGATCAGTGGCTGCCGGAGGAATCGCTGGACGCCATGCGGCGCTACCTGATCTCCATCAAGGGTCCGCTGACCACGCCGGTGGGCGGCGGCATCCGTTCGCTCAACGTCGCCATCCGCCAGGTGCTCGACCTCTACGCCTGTGTGCGACCGATCCGCTTTTTCCCCGGTACGCCGACGCCGATGAAGGATTCCGAGGACACCTTCATGACGGTGTTCCGCGAGAATACCGAGGACATATACGCCGGCATCGAGTGGGCCGCGGGGACCCCCGAGGTGAAGAAGATCATCGACTTCCTGCAGGGCGAGATGCAGGTGCGCGCGATCCGCTTCCCCGGCAGCTCGGGCATCGGCATCAAGCCCGTCTCCCGGGAGGGCTCCCAGCGGCTGGTGCGCAAGGCGATCCAGTATGCGATCGACAACGATCGCACCTCGGTCAGCCTGGTGCACAAGGGGAACATCATGAAGTTCACCGAGGGCGCTTTCCGCGACTGGGGCTATGAGCTGGCACGGGAGGAGTTCGGCGCCACGGTGATCGGTGAGGGGCCCTGGTGCCGGCTGGAGAATCCGCGCACCGGCAACGAGATCATCATCAAGGACGTCATCGCCGACAACTTCCTGCAGCAGATCCTGCTGCGGCCGGAAGGCTACGATGTGATCGCCACGCTGAACCTGAACGGTGACTACATCTCCGACGCACTGGCAGCACAGGTGGGCGGCATCGGCATCGCGCCGGGCGCCAATATCGGCGACTCCATCGGCGTGTTCGAGGCCACCCACGGCACGGCGCCGAAGTATGCCGGCAAGAACCGGGTGAATCCCGGCTCGATCATCCTCTCGGCCGAGATGATGCTGCGGCACATCGGCTGGAACGAGGCGGCCGAGCTGATCCTGCAGGGCGTGGCCGGCGCCATCGCGGCCAAGACGGTGACCTATGACCTCGCGCGGGTGCGTGGGGCCATCACGGCGCCGCGCCGGGAGCGCGAGGGCGGCAGGGCCTCGGTCGCCGAAGACGTGGAGCGCCTGATGCCCGGCGCCACGCTCGTCAGCTGCTCGGGCTTCGGGGACGCCATCATCGCCAACATGTAGCCATGGCGACGGCCGACGATTGCCGCATACGGATCCTGCTGGTCGATGATCACAAGCTGATTCGCGCCGGCCTGCGGCGGCTGCTGGCCGAGCGCGAGGGGATCGAAATCGTGGCCGAGGCCGATTCCGGCGAGCAGGCGCTGACGCTGGCGGCCGAACATGCGCCCGATGTCGTGCTGATGGACGTTAACATGCCCGGCATCGGTGGCTTGGAGGCGACGCGCAAGCTGGTGCACTTTCACCCGCAGATGCGGGTGATCGCGCTCAGCGTGCATCGCGGCGAGCCGTTCCCCTCGCGGCTGCTGGAGGCCGGGGCAGCCGGCTATCTCACCAAGGATTGCGATGCCGCCGAGATCGTCGCCGCCATTCGCAAGGTACACGCCGGCGAACGCTATCTGGACGGCGAGCTGGCGCGCGACATGGCGCTCTCGCGCCTGTCCGGCACCGGGCCGCGCGGGCTCGGTGAACTCTCCCAGCGGGAGATGCAGGTGATGCTGATGGTGGTGCAGGGCCGGCCGATCCCGGAGATTTCCGACACGCTGTTCATCAGTCCGAAGACCGTCAGCACCTATCGCTACCGGCTGTTCGAAAAGCTCGGCGTCGCCAACGATGTCGAGTTGACGCGCTACGCGATCCGCCACGGCCTGATCGACGGCGACAACTAGCGCCCGCTGCCAGCCTCCGCGCGCGGACCTCGACGCCCGGCACCGCCGCCGCGTGGCTGCCGTCGTTGGCGGCACGGCTCAACCGAACCCAGCGTCATGGCCATGATCGACCCGACCGAACTGTTGGCGCGTTTGCCCGTGCGCCCGGGCGTGTACCGCATGCTCGACACGCGCGGCCAGATTCTCTACGTCGGCAAGGCCCGCAACCTGAAGTCGCGCGTGGCGAGCTACTTCCGCGACGATCTCGCCGACCCCAAGACCCGGGCGCTGGTGCAGCGCATCGCCGAGGTCAGCGTCACGGTCACGCATACCGAGGCCGAGGCGCTTCTGCTGGAGAGCAATCTCATCAAGGCGCACCGGCCGCGCTACAACGTGGTGCTGCGCGACGACAAGAGCTATCCCTACATTCGCCTCGCCGATACGCACAGCTATCCACGCATGGAGTTCTATCGCGGCCCGCGCCGGCGCGATGCCCGCTATTTCGGCCCGTTTCCGAACGCCTACGCGGTGCGCGCGGCACTCAAGGAGATGCAGCGGCTGTTCCTGATTCGCGAGTGCAGCGACAGCTTCTTCGCCAATCGCGCTCGGCCGTGCCTGCAACATCAGATCGGCCGCTGCTCCGCGCCCTGCGTGGGTCTGATCGAGCCGTCGGAGTATGCCGAGGACATCGCCGGTGCCGTGCAGTTCCTGCAGGGCCGCGACGGCCGCGTGATCGACGGCCTGGTGGCCCGCATGGAGCGGGCTGCCGCGGCGCAGCAGTACGAACGGGCGGCGGCGCTGCGCGACCGCATTGCCCGGCTGCGGCGCGTGCAGGCCCACCAGAGCATGGCCGGGGGGCGCATCGATGCGGATGTGATCGCCCTTGCCAGCCACGGCGGGCAGTGGTGCGTCGGCGTGGCCAGCGTGCGACGTGGCCGCCATCTCGGCCATCGCACCTTTTTCCCGACCGCGCCGCCCGACGCGGACGCGCCGCTGGTGCGCCTGCAATTTCTCGGGCAGTACTATGTGGATCGCGAACCACCACGGGAAATCGTGCTGGACGGGCCGGTCGCGGAGGACGCGCTGCTGGCGCAGGCGCTCGGCGAGAGCGCCGGTCGCCGCGTCCGCCTGCGGCTGCGCGTGCGTGCCGACCGGGCGCAGTGGCTGGCGCTGTTGCAGCAGGACGTTCGCCGGGTGCTGGGGGACCGGATCGCCAGCGAGGCGGGGATCCGCGAGCGGCTGATCGCGCTGCAGACGCTGCTGGCGCTGCCGACACCGCCGGAGCGGGTGGAGTGCTTCGATGTCAGTCATACAATGGGTGAGGCAACCGTCGCCAGCTGCGTCGTCTTTGGCCCCCAGGGGGCGCTCAAGGCCGACTATCGCCGCTTCAATATTCGCGCGGTCGCCGCAGGTGACGACTATGCCGCCATGCGTCAGGCCTTGATGCGCCGCTACAGCCGCCGTCAGCGGGAAGGCGCGGCGCTGCCCGACGTGCTGCTGATCGACGGCGGTCGTGGCCAGCTGCGGCAGGCCGAGGCCGTGCTGGCAGAGCTGGGGCTCGAGCACATCGCGCTGGTGGCCGTGGCCAAGGGCCCGAGCCGGCGGCCGGGTGCGGAACAGTTGCTGCGCCCGGGCTGCCAAGCGCCTCTGCAGTTGCAGGGCAACGCGCCAGCGCTGCACCTTGTCCAGCAGATCCGGGATGAGGCCCACCGGTTCGCGATCACCGGTCATCGTCAGCGGCGAGCGAAGGCCCGCCAGCGTTCGGTGCTGGAGGACATTCCCGGGCTCGGCCCGAAGCGTCGCCAGCAGCTGCTCAAGCAGTTCGGTGGGCTGCAGCAGCTGCAACGGGCGGGCGTGCGCGATCTGGCCTCGGTGCCCGGCATCAGTGAACGGCTGGCGGCCCGCATCTATGCCCATTTCCATCCGGAGTCCTGAGCGGTGAACCACAGCCTGCCGAACTGGTTGACCCTCGCCCGGCTGTTCATGATTCCGCTGGTGCTTGGCTGTTATTACCTGCCCGTGCTGGGCGGTCCCGGTGCGGCGGCGGCGATCTTCCTGCTGGCGTCGGTGACCGATCTGGTGGATGGCTACCTTGCGCGGCGTTGGCAGCAGACCACGGCCTTCGGTGCCTTCCTGGATCCGGTCGCCGACAAGCTGCTGGTGACCTTCGCCCTGATCGTCGTGCTGCAGCAGGATCCGCGGCTGTTGGTGGCGCTGCCGGCGGCGGTGATCATCGCCCGGGAGATCGTCGTGTCGGCGCTGCGCGAGTGGATGGCCGAAGCCGGCCACCGGGGCCGTGTGGCCGTTTCGCAGTGGGGCAAGGTGAAGACACTGGTGCAGATGGCGGCGCTGGCCCTGCTGCTGCTCGGCGCCCAGCACAGTCCGTTGGAGTACCGGCTGGGGCTGGCGGCGCTGTGGGTCGCGGCAGCGCTCACGCTCTGGTCGATGCTGCTCTACCTGATGGGGGCCTGGTCGGTGCTGTCCGGCGGGCCGGCCGCCCGCTCACCGGGCGGGGCGAAGGTGGACGATGCTTGACAGCAACGCCGCCGGCGGTAGAATTTGCCGCCTCACGAGGCGGGAATAGCTCAGTGGTAGAGCACAACCTTGCCAAGGTTGGGGTCGCGAGTTCGAATCTCGTTTCCCGCTCCAGATCGCTCCAGCAAGCCCGGCATGCGCCGGGTTTCGCTTTTCTGCGTGATAGACTCTCGCGACGCTACGGCTAGGTGGCAGAGTGGTTATGCAGCGGCCTGCAAAGCCGTGTACGTCGGTTCGATTCCGGCCCTAGCCTCCATCTCCGGCAATGTGGCCGCCGGCGGCGGCAACCCATGCCCTTCAATCCCATCCCCGATGCCCTTGCCCCGGAGCCGCTGTCGCGGCTGATCGGCGGCTGCAGGCTGGCGGCCTGCCCGGTGCCGCAGCGATGAGCGCGCCGCTGCCTCGGATTCCGAGCCTGGTGCTGCTGCGCCGTCTCGGGGCGCTGCTGCAGCCGTACCGCTGGCGCGTCATGCTCGCCGTCACGGCGTTGATCATCGCCGCCGCCGGCGTGCTGGGCCTGGGACAGGGCGTACGCCTGATGGTCGACCGTGGCCTGGGTGGAGGTGCGCCCGAGGATCTCGATCAGGCGCTGGCGCTGGGCCTTGGAATCGTCATCGTGATGGCGCTGGCCACTGGCCTGCGCTTCTATCTCGTCTCCTGGATCGGCGAGCGGCTCGCCACCGATCTGCGCCGACAGGTATTCGCGCATGTGCTGCGGCTGGACGTGGCATTCTTCGAGCAGCAGCGGGTCGGCGAGGTCGCCTCTCGGATCACCACCGACACGACGCTGCTGGAGACGGTCTTCGGCAGTTCGCTATCCATCGCGGTGCGCAATACCCTGCTGCTGCTCGGTGGACTCGGCATGCTGCTGGTCACCAGCTCCCGGCTCGGGCTGATGGTGCTGCTCGGGGCGCCGCTCGTGGCCCTGCCGGTGCTCTGGTTCGGGCGCCGGGTGCGGCGCCTGTCGCGACGCAGTCAGGATCGTGTGGCTGATGCCAGCAGCTACGTCGACGAGACCCTGCACGCCATCCGCACCGTGAAGGCCTGCGACCACGAAGCCGTGGACGAGGCGCGGTTCGGCGCCATCGCCGAGCGGGCCTTTGCCACGGCCGCCCGCCGGGTGCGTCAGCGTGCGCTGCTGACCGTCGCCGTGATCCTGGTGATCTTCGTCGGCATTGGCCTCATCGTCTGGGCGGGGGGCAGGGAGGTGCTGGCCGGCCGCCTGAGTGCGGGCGAGCTGTCGGCCTTTATCTTCTATGCGCTGGTGGTCGCGGGAGCGACGGGCGCCATCGGCGAGGTGATCGGCGATCTGCTGCGGGGGCTCGGCGCGGCCGAGCGCCTGTTCGAGCTGCTCGCCACGCCGCGCGAGGTCAACGATCCACCGGTGCCGGCCCGTCTGGCTCGGCCGCGGGGCGAAATCCGCATGCAGGGCGTGCGGTTCAGCTACCCGACGCGCCCCCACCCGCCGGCGCTCCTCGATATCGATCTGCAGGTGGCGCCCGGGGAGCGGGTGGCGCTGGTGGGGCCTTCCGGCGCCGGCAAGTCGACCCTGCTACAGCTGATCCTGCGCTTCTACGATCCCGATGCCGGCAGCATCCGGCTGGATGGGCACCCACTGCCCAGCCTGACGCTCGCTCAGCTGCGCGCCCACATTGCGCTGGTGCCGCAGGAACCGGTGCTGTTCGCCACCACGGTGGCTGAAAACATCCGCTACGGCTGTACCGGAGCCGACGAGGCGGCCGTACGCGCCGCCGCCGCCGCCGCCTACGCCGAGGAGTTCATCGAGCGGCTGCCCGAAGGGCTGGAGACGCCGCTCGGCGAGCGGGGCGTGCAGCTGTCCGGCGGCCAGCGCCAGCGGATCGCGATCGCCCGCGCCCTGCTGCGCGATCCGGCGCTGTTGCTCCTGGACGAGGCAACCAGCGCCCTGGACGCCTACAGCGAGCGCCAGGTGCAGGCGGCGCTGGCACGCCTGCTCGCCGGGCGCACGAGCCTGGTCATCGCCCACCGCTTGGCGACGGTGGTCACGGCCGATCGCATCGTGATGCTGCAGCACGGGCGGATCGTCGCCAGCGGGCCGCACGAGCGGCTGCTGCGGGAGTGTCCGGCCTATGCCGAACTGGCAGCCCTGCAGCTGGCGCCGCGGGCGGGGCAGGGCGGCGCTCGTCTCACAGCAGACGCGGGATGACGATCAGCGCGATGGCGATCAGGATGATGCCCTTGGCGAGCACGCCGCCGAGCGCGCCGAGCAGCGCGCCGAAGCCCGCACGGACCGCCTCGGTCAGCGGCCGCCCCGTCAGCAGTTCGCCGACGATGGCGCCGCCGAGCGCACCGATCAGCAGCCCCAGCGGCGGTAGCCAGATCACCCCGACGATGCTGCCGAGGATGCTGCCCCACAACCCGGCGCGGCGGGCGCCGTAGTAACGGGCGCCGATGAGTCCGGCCACGTACTCCAGTACCTGGGAGAGCACCGCGAGCGCGATCACCCACAGCAGCGGCGCCCAGCCGAGCCCGGCAAAGCCCGTCATCCAGGCGGCCAGTACGGCTCCGACCGCCACCAGCGGCACGCCGGGCAGTACCGGGAGAATGATGCCGGCCGCGCCGGTGAGCAGGAACAGCAGGAAGAGCAGAAGGGCGGCGATTTCCATGGACGTTCCGACTCCCGGTCGGCTGCGAAGTGCTGGCGTGAAGTTTGCTTTTCTCGCTGCGCAGCAGAGACACGCTGCCGCTTGTTCTGCGCGGATTGAACCATGCCTCTGAAGATCATGCTCGTGGACAGTGACCGTGGCCGCGGCGCGCTGCTGCGCCGCGCGCTCGAGGATGTCGGGCACGAGGTCGACGTCTGCCGCGCTCGCGGCCTCGATCTGCTCACCCAGCTGCGCCAGAGTGCCGCGAACGTGGTCATCATCGACATGGAGATGCCGGACCGCGACACGCTAGAGTCGCTGCGCAGCATCTCGCGGGAGAATCCGCGGCCGGTCGTGATGTACGCGGACAAGACCGACGCGCAAACCACGACCGCGGCCATCAAGGCCGGCGTGAGCGCCTATGTCGTCGGTGAGGTCAACGCCGAGCGGGTGCGGCCGATCGTCGAGGTGGCCATTGCGCGGTTCGGCGAGTTCCAGGCGCTGCGTGAGGAGCTCGAGCGCACTCAGAACACCCTGGCCGAGCGCAAGGTGGTCGAGCGGGCCAAGGGGCTGCTGATGCAGCGTCGCAAGATGGACGAGCAGACGGCGTACGCCACGCTGCGCAAGCTCGCCATGGATCGCAACCAGCGTCTGGTCGACGTCGCGCGGACGCTGATCGAGCTGTCCGACGTGCTCGGCTGAGATTGCCCTACCTTGGGGCATCGACCCTTCGAGCTGCGCTGTAATCGTGCGCTGGCGCAACTCCAGACGTCTCCCCAACGCATTAGAAGATGCATGGTATCTACGTCTTTTGTTGCCGGTACTGCTGGCACGGGGCTTGCTGAAGCGCCTCCCGAACGGGAGTCGGCGCGTAGCCGCGCGAACGGCGACCGGGATGCGTCGGCACGGATGGTGCCATTACCCACAAGAACCAAGGACAAGCCCATGGAAGAGCGTTCGGCTCCCATTTTCGCGCTGTTTGCCGCAGCTGCCGGTCTGGTCGCGGCCACTGCGCATGCCCAGACACCGGCCGCGGCACCGGCCACCGATCCGGTGCTCGCTGCGCTGACCGAGGGTGAGTTGAACTTCAACCTCCGCCTGCGCTACGAGCAGGTCGATCAGGACGGGTTCGACGAGGAAGCCGACGCGCTCACGGCACGTCTGCGGCTGGGATATCTGACCGGGCCGCTGTACGACCTGCAGGGCTATGTCGAGTTCGAGCACATCGAGTCGCTCGGCGGAGAGGATTACAACAGCCTGCTGAACTCCGTGCTCGACCGGCCGGTAGTCGCCGATCCGAGCGATACGGAGGTGAACCAGGCATACCTGCTCTGGACTGGGCTGACCGACACACGCGCAGTGATCGGCCGCCAGCGCATCATCTACGACAACGCGCGGTTCATCGGCAACGTCGGCTGGCGCCAGAACGAGCAGACCTTCAATGCGGCCAGTATCGTGCGCAACGACCTGGGACCGGTCGATCTGTCCTATGCCTATCTCGACAAGGTGAACACGATCACCTTCGGGGAGCGCGACATTCAGGCCCATCTGGTGAATCTCGGCGTTGCTGCCGGCGATTACGGCAGCCTCAGCATCTACGGCTATCTGCTCGACTTCGATCTGGACGCCGGCCCCACGCGCGACACCCAGACCTACGGTGCCCGCTTCGCCGGCGGCGCGCCGGTGGCCGAGCAGCTCAAGCTGGTCTACGCCCTGGAGTATGCGCATCAGCAGGATTACGCCGATGCCGAGGCGGACTTCGACGCGGACTACTATCTGGTCGAGGCGGGCGTGGAAGTGGCCGGCGTGACGGTCAAGGCCGCGCAGGAGCAGCTCGGCAGCGGTGACAACGATGATCTGCGCTACAGCTTTCAGACGCCGCTGGCGACCAAGCATGCCTTCAACGGCTGGGCCGACAAGTTCCTCGGCGACTTCATCGGTGTGGATGCAGACGGTGACGGCCTGCTCGACGGCGACGGCCTGGTGGACAGCTACCTGAGCCTTGGTACCTCGCTGTACGGCGTCAACTTCCTCGCCGTCTATCATGACTTCGAATCGGACGACGGCAGCGTCGACTACGGTTCGGAGTTCGACGTGTTGCTGGCGCGCAAATTCCTGCCGTGGCTGTCCGGCCTGATCAAGTATGCGGACTACAACGCGGATGAGTTTGCGACCGATACCGAGAAGCTCTGGCTGCAGGCCGAAGTCATCTTCTAGACACCCGCCTGCTGGCACCGCTCTTGCTAGCAGCTTCGGCACCACCGTGGGCGACTAAAGCCCGCGCCGTGCCGGACAATGGCGTCCCGGCGCAGGCTGATGGCCTGCGCCCGGGCGCCTTTTTCGTATCGAATCAGTAACGATCGGGATATGCCATGAAGCTCACGCTCGGGATCGTGCCGCTCACCGACTGCGCCGTACTGGTCGCCGCGCAGGAGAAGGGCTTTTTCAGGCGCGCTGGGCTTGATGTGACGCTCTCGGCCGAGCCCTCCTGGGCCAACGTCCGCGACAAGGTGGCCGTGGGTGCGCTCGACGGGGCGCAGATGCTCGCCACCATGCCGCTGACCAGCACGCTGGGCCTCGCGGGCACGCCCGAGCCCACGATCACCGCGATGGGGCTGGGACTCAACGGCAACGCCATTACCGTCTCCCGGGCGTTGCACGACCGCATGGTTGCCGCGCTGCCGACCCTGGCAGGCGATCCGGCGCAGGCGGGAGCGGCACTGCGCGCGGTGATCCGGAGCGGCCATCAAGCGCAGCGGCGCCGCCTGATCCTGGCGAGCGTCTTCCCGACCGCGACGCACACCTACCAGCTCCGCTACTGGCTGGCGGCCGCCGGTATCGATCCGGTGCGGGACGTGCAACTCGTGGTGGTGCCGCCGCAGCGCATGGCGGCACATCTGCAGGACGGGCTGATCGATGGCTACTGCGTCGGCGAGCCGTGGAACAGTGTGTCGGTCGCGGCCGGCATCGGCCAGACGATCGTCACCTCCTACGAGATCTGGAACAACCATCCGGAGAAGGTGTTCGGCGTTGCCGAGTCATGGGCCGTCGCTCATGCCGGAGCGCATCAGGCACTGCTGCAGGCGCTGCTGCAGGCAGCCCGCTGGGCGGATGCATCGGAGCACCGGGAGGAACTGGCCGGATTGGTCGCGCGCCATATCGACGTGCCCCTGCCGATCGTGCTGGCCTCGCTGACCGGCCGCTTCCATTACTCAGCGGATCGGCAGGTGGCGTTGCCGGACTTCCACGTGTTCTACCGTTACGCCGCGACCTTCCCTTGGCGCTCCCATGCCACCTGGTTCCTGGCGCAGATGTCGCGCTGGCACGAACTCGACAGGGACCTGGATGCCGACGCGTTGGCGCGCCGGGTCTATCGAACCGACCTGTATCGGCAGGCGGCCGGTGCGCTCGGCTGGCCGTGTCCGGCGGTCGACAGCAAGCCGGAGGGCACGCATGCCGAGACCTGGTCGCCTGAAGCGAGCGAGCTGGTGCTGGGCGCGGACCGATTCATCGATTCCACCCGCTTCGACGCGGACTGAATTCCCCAGCGGCCCTGCCGACCACACGCGGCTTGCGCGGGTTGGGGGGGTCAACTATCTTCCCTCCGGCTGTCAGCTGGCGTAGGTGTCTTCCGAGGTCAGCCCGGCGACCAGGCCCAGGTTCAGCGAGTGTGCAGGAGGCATCACTCGGGGCCGGCCTCAACTGCGCGCCATGCAGGGCGCGTTTCGACGACATATCAAGGAGGATGTGGCATGACAGGGAAGGCATGCTCGCGCTCTGCCCGGCGTCGCCATGGCGCCACACTGGCAGTGGCGGCTGGCCTGTTCGCGCTGGCGGGGTCGGCACATGCCGCCGGTCCGCGCCCGGGCGAGGTCTATACGCAGTTCGGCATTGGGCTGTTCACGCCGGACTTCGATCTCGGCGAGGACATGCGCAGCACGGCGCCGAGTCTGCAGGAACAGCAGATCAACGGCATCAACCTGCGCGTCCTGAACCGGCGGATCGAGCTACCGATCGCCGTGGTGGCTGGCGGCGATCCGGTGCGTTTCGATCAGGACACGCCCGAGAACCGGGGTGTCCTGTCGCTGAACGGCGGGCTCGGCTATCAGTTCACGCCCAATCTCGGCATCGAGGCGGGCCTGGGACTCACCTTTCCCCGGATCCTGCTCGAGGACCCGCTGGTCACGCGCGTGATCAACAACGATCCGGAGTCGATCACGATCCGGGTCGTCTCGCCCGCCATCATCCCCGCCTCGTTCCAGGGCGTGTGGACGATCTGGAGTGACCGGATCATCAGCCCCTACGTCGCCGCCGGCCTGCTGGTGGCGGATCTCGGCAATCAGGTGCTGGCCAACGAGCCGACCGACGGGCTGACGGCCGAGGGCGGCCTGGAATTCGGTTATGTCATCGACGTCGGCGCCAAGCTGACGCTGACCGATACGTGGTACGCGAACATCGGCGCCCGCTATGGCTTGCTGGATGACCCGGAGCTGGAGACCAACGAGGGCCTCGAAATCCCACTGGATGACATCGAGATCCGGGAGATCCGTCTCAATCTCGGGTTGCGCTTCCCGGGCACCCTGCTGCCCTTCGTCGGAGAATGACCATGCAGTGCTCGCACAAGGACATGGCAATTCGGCACGACATGGGCAGGGAGGGCATCATGGCGACACAACAGCGACAGGAGCGGCTCGTGCGGCGGCTGCAGATCGGCGCGGGGCTGCTCGGGCTGGCGCTGGCGGCAGGAACGGCTAACGCTGCCGGCCCACGGGCGGGCGATGTCTACCTGCAGCTCGGCGGCGGCATCTACGGACCGGAATTCGACATCGACGAGGGCGGTCCGCCGACGGTGCAGGGGGGTCCGGAAGAGGCGGTGCTCAACATCGGGCTGCGCAATGGTCGTCAGCTGGTCGGCATCGGCCTGTCCGGCAGCACGGCGGAAACGGGCGAAACCCCGGAAAACGTCGATCTAATCGCCTTCGGTGCCACCATTGGCTACAAGTTCACCGATCACTTCGGTGCCGAGCTCGCCATCGACGTGGTGTTCCCGGAGATCCAGATCAACGATGTGGGCGGCGGCGATGTGATCGGTGGGGATTCGGGCGCCGGCGAAGTGAGCATCCTGCAGCCGGGCATCCTGCCCATCGCGCTGACCGGTATCTGGACGTTCATGCCCGAGGCGCTGATCAGTCCCTATCTCGGCGCCGGTGTGGTTGTCACCAACTTCGAGAGTCAGCGGGCTTTCTTCAGTTCCGGGGACCTCCTCGAGTTGGACACCGGTCCGGAGTTCGGCCCGATCGGCAAGGCAGGGCTCTACGTCACGCCGGGCCAGGAGACCTTCTTCTTCTTCGAAGGTCAGTACCAGTATGTTGACGAACCGGAGATTCGCGACCGTGACGGCAACGATGTGCCCGTCGACAACTTCGAAGGCCTGTACCTGAAGTTCGGCGTCGGCTACACCTTCTGACCATCACGCGCTTCGGCGCCTACGAAGAGCGCGCCATCCGGCGCGCTCCTTTTTTGGGCGCCCGGTGGTGATCCGCACCGCCCGGGTGCGGCCGCTGGCTTGTCGGCGTAGTGTTATCAGAGACTTGGCGCCGGCACACATCTTGCTTAATCGATGCCAGACATCGAGTGCCGGCTGCAACGACGCGCCGGCCACCGCAGCGCAGCGGGTTGTTCCTCATTTCTATCGGGAGGCAACCCTCAATGACTCAAAAGCGTCTGGTCGTCATCGGCAACGGCATGGCAGCGATCCGCACCGTGGAGGAGCTGCTGAAGATCAGCCCCGATGCCTACGACATCACCGTCTTCGGCGCCGAGCCGCACGGCAACTACAACCGCATTCTGCTCTCGCCGGTCCTGGCGGGCGAGAAGACGGTCGCGGACATCATGCTGAACGACGATCCCTGGTATGCCGAGCAGCGGATCACGCTGTACAAGGGCGACCGGATCGTCGAGATCGATCGCGAGCGGCGCCAGGTCGTGTCGGAGGCCGGCGTGCGGGTCGACTACGATCGCCTGCTGATCGCCACCGGCTCGAATCCCTTCGTCATTCCGCTGCCCGGGCACGACCTGCCCGGCGTGCTGAGCTTCCGCGACATCGGCGATGTGGACCGGATGATCGCTGCCGCCCAGGCCGGGCAGCAGCGGGCCGTGATCATCGGTGGCGGCTTGCTTGGCCTCGAGGCCGCCAACGGGCTCATGAAGCAGGGTATGGACGTGACCGTCGTGCACCTGCTGGACAGCCTGATGGAGCGCCAGCTCGACAAGCCCGCTGCGCAGCTGCTGCAGGCCTCGCTGGAGGCGCGCGGCATGCACTTTCGCATGCAGGCGCAGACGGAAGCGATCCTCGGCGAGGATCGGGTGCGGGGCGTGCGCTTCAAGGATGGCAGCGAGCTCGAGACCGATCTGCTGGTGATGGCCGTGGGCATCCGTCCCAACGTGACCCTGGCCCGGGAGTCCGGCCTCGCGGTCGATCGCGGCATTCAGGTCGACGATGCCATGCGCACCAGCGATCCGGACATCTTCGCCATCGGCGAGTGTATCGAGCACCGCGGGCTGACCTATGGGCTGGTCGCGCCGATTTGGGAGCAGGCCAAGGTCTGCGCCGCGCACCTGGCCGAGGCCAGCGAGGAGCGGCCGATCTACGAGGGGTCGGTGACCTCCACCAAGCTCAAGGTCACCGGCATCGATCTATTCTCGGCCGGCGAGTTCAACGGCGGCGAGGGCACGGAGGACATTGTCTTCCAGGATCCGCGTCGCGGTGTCTACAAGCGGGTAGTGCTGAAGGATGACCGGCTGGTCGGCGCCGTGCTCTACGGCGATACCGGCGACGGTAGCTGGTACTTCCAACTCATGCGCGAGGGCACCTCGGTCTCGGACTTTCGCGACGTGCTGCTGTTCGGGCAGGCGCACCTGGGCGATTCCGGTCGCGGCGGCGCCGACCAGGTGTCGCACCTGCCGGCGGATGCCGAAATCTGCGGCTGCAACGGCGTGTGCAAGGGCACCATCGTCGAGGCGATCGCCGAGCACAAGCTGACCTCGCTGGAAGACGTGCGTGCCCATACCAAGGCGTCGAGTTCCTGCGGCTCGTGCACTGGCCTGGTCGAGCAGCTGCTGGCGAACACCCTCGGCGGCGACTACGACGCCTCGCCGCGCAAGCGGGCCATGTGCCCGTGCACGGATGCCAGTCATGAGGAGGTGCGCGAGGCGATCCGCGCCGAGCACCTGGTGCACATGGATGCGGTGCGCGAACGCTTTGGCTGGAAGCAGGCCGATGGCTGCGCGAAGTGCCGGCCGGCGCTCAACTACTACCTGCTGTCGAGCTGGCCCGAAGAGGCGCTGGATGATCCGCAGTCACGCTTCATCAACGAGCGGGCCCACGCCAATATCCAGAAGGATGGCACCTACTCGGTCATCCCGCGGATCTTCGGTGGCGTCACCACTCCCGGCGAACTGCGCGCCATCGCCGAGGTCGCCGAGCGCTACGAGGTACCGACGGTAAAGATCACCGGCGGACAGCGCATCGATCTGCTGGGCGTGACCAAGGAGCAGCTGCCGGCCGTATGGCGGGATCTGAATCACGCCGGCTTCGTGTCCGGCCATGCGTACGGCAAGGCGCTACGCACGGTGAAGACCTGCGTGGGCAGCGAGTGGTGCCGGTTCGGAACCCAGGACTCGACCAAGCTCGGCATCGATCTGGAGCGGCTGACTTGGGGTAGCTGGACGCCGCACAAGGTGAAGATGGCGGTCTCCGGGTGTCCCCGCAACTGCGCCGAATCGACGATCAAGGACTTCGGCGTGATCTGCGTGGATTCCGGCTACGAATTGCACGTGGGTGGTAACGGCGGCACCAAGGTGCGCGCGACCGATTTCCTCTGCCATGTGAAGACGCCGGCCGAGGTCGAGGACTACGCTGCCGCCTTCATGCAGGTCTATCGGGAGGAGGCCCATTATCTGGAGCGCACAGCCCCGTGGATCGAGCGCGTCGGGCTGGATTATGTGAAACAGCGGGTGGTGGAAGATGCGGCCGGCCGGGCCGAACTGGCGGCGCGCTTTCGAGCGTCCCAGGCGCTGGCGCAGCACGATCCGTGGGCGCAGCACGCCCTCCAGCATGAGCGTCCCCATGAGTTCCAGCCACTGAAGGAGGCCGTCTGATGGCCGGCGCCCACTCGCAACAACAGCAATCGGCCGCCGCTGAACTGGCTGCCCGCACGGAGACCGAGGGCCTGCGCTGGATCGAGGCCGGCGCGCTGGAGGACATCCCGCAGCTCGGGGCCCGCGTACTGCGACTGCCGCAGGGGGACGTCGCGATTTTCCGTAACCGGCAGAATGAGGTCTTCGCGCTGCGGGATCGGTGTCCGCATCGCGGCGGCCCGCTCTCTCAGGGGATCGTCTGCGGCCGCACCGTGGCCTGCCCGCTGCATGGCTGGGTGATCGGGCTGAACGATGGCCAGGCGCAGGGGCCGGACGAGGGCCAGGTGCTGGGCTATCCCGTCGAGGTGCGCGACGGTCGGGTATTCCTCGGCCTCGAAGACAGCTAGGCATGGCGGCCCTTCCCGCAGGGCTCGTCGCCACGAGCGGCCAGCCCGTGCGCAGCACGTGCCCGTACTGCGGAGTCGGCTGCGGCGTGCTGGTGACGCCGCAGGCCGATGGTCGGGCGACGGTCGTCGGCGATCCGCAGCATCCGGCGAACTTCGGTCGCCTGTGCTCCAAGGGCGCCGCGCTCGGCGAGACGCTCGGGCCGGCCGACCGCCTGACCACGCCGCGCATCGGCGACAGGCCGGTCGACTGGCAGCAGGCCATCGGCGCCGTCGCCAAGGGCTTCAGCGATACGATCGCCCGCCACGGGCCCGATGCCGTGGCGCTGTATGTCTCCGGTCAGCTGCTGACCGAGGATTACTACGTCGCCAACAAGTTCGCCAAGGGCTTTCTCGGCACGGCGAACATCGACACCAACTCCCGGCTGTGCATGTCCTCGGCGGTGGCGGCTCACCAGCGGGCCTTCGGCGCCGACCTCGTGCCCTGTATCTACGACGACCTGGAGGACGCCGACCTGATCGTCCTGGTCGGCTCCAACGCCGCCTGGTGTCATCCGGTGCTCTATCAGCGGCTGATGGCGGCCCGCGAGCAGCGGGGCAGCAAGCTGGTGGTCATCGATCCGCGCCTGACGCCGACGGCCGAGCAGGCCGATCTGCACCTGCCGCTCGCGCCGGGATCGGACGTGCTGCTGTTCAATGGCCTGCTGGCCTACCTCGTGCGGGAGGGTGCGGTCGACTTCGACTATCTGGAGCGGCACACCGAAGGTTTCGCCGAGACCATTCGCGCCGCGCAGCGCGAAGCCTCCTCGATCCCCAAGGCCGCCGCCGGCTGTGGCCTGCCCGAGGCGCTGTTGGCCGACTTTTACCGGCTGTTCGCCCGCACCGCCAAGGTCGTCACAGCCTTCTCTCAGGGCGTGAACCAGTCGTCTGCCGGCACCGACAAGGGCAGCGCGATCATCAACTGCCACCTGCTGACTGGCCGCATCGGCAAGCCCGGCGCCGGGCCGTTCTCGCTCACCGGGCAGCCGAACGCCATGGGTGGCCGGGAGGTCGGCGGACTGGCCAATCAACTTGCGGCCCATCTCCGACTCGAGGCGCCCGAGGACCGCGCGCTGGTGCGCTCGTTCTGGCACAGCCCGCACCTGCCGAGCGCACCGGGGCTGAAGGCGGTCTCGCTGTTCGATGCCGTCGCCGACGGGCGGGTCAAGGCGCTGTGGATCATTGCCACCAACCCGGTTGTCAGCCTGCCGGACGCCGATCGGGTGCGGGCCGCGCTGGCGCGTTGCGAGTTGGTGGTGGTGTCCGACATGACCGAGACAGACACCACGGCGGTGGCCGACATCGTGCTGCCGGCAGCGAGCTGGGGTGAGCGGGAGGGCACCGTCACCAACTCCGAGCGCCGTATCTCGCGCCAGCGTGCGTTCCAGCCGCCGCCGGGGCAGGCGCGGCCCGACTGGTGGATCATCAGCGAGGTTGCTGCGGCCATGGGGCACGGCGAGGCCTTCGCCTACGACGGGCCGGCCGCCATCTTCGTCGAGCACGCCACCCTTTCCGCCCGCGCCGCGGCGGGCCGCAAGGCCTTCGATCTGGCCGGCCTGGCGCAGCTCGACGAGGCCGGCTACGAGACGCTCGAACCGATCCGCTGGCCGGTGCGCGCCGATGGCGGTGCCGGCGAGCGGCTGTTCACTGACGGGCACTTCCAGACGCCGAGTGGGCGCGCACGCCTGGTACCCGTGCAGTATCGCCCGCCCGCCCATGCACCCGATGCGGAGTATCCGCTGGTGCTCAACACCGGCCGGATCCGCGACCAGTGGCACACGATGACGCGCACCGGACGTGTGCCCCGGCTGAGCCACCACCTGCCGGAGCCCTTTGCCGAGCTGCACCCCGCAGATGCCGCCCGGGCCGGCGTGCGTCAGGGCGAGCTGGTGCGGCTGCGCTCGCCGTGGGGCAGCATGCAGGCGCGGGCGCGGCTCAGCGCCGGCCAGCGGCCGGGCTCGGTGTTCGTGCCCATGCACTGGAGCGAGCAGATCGCCCGGCAGGCCCGCGTGGGGGCGCTGGTGAATCCAGCCGTCGATCCGACTTCCGGCGAACCGGAGTTCAAGCACACGCCGGTGCGGCTGGAGCGCTACGCCGTGCGCTGGCAGGGTTTCGCGCTCGCGCGAGAGCGGCTGGCGCAGATCGCGCCATGGCAGGTGAAAGTCCGCTACCAGGACTGCTGGCGCTACGAGCTGGCCGGTGATGTGGCGGTGGGCGAGTGGTCCGCGCCTGCCCGCACCCTGCTCGGTGCGCAGCCGGACGATGACTGGCTGGAGTACGAGGATCGCGCCGGCGGCAGCTACCGCGCTGCGCTGCTGCGGGCGGACCGCCTGATCGGCTGCCTGTTCGTCAGCGCCGATGATCGGCTGCCGGACCGGGAGTGGCTGTCCGGCCTGTTCGCCACCGCCGAGCTCGATACCGCCGCGCGGATGAACCTCCTGGCCGGCCGCCCGGCCGGCACGCAGACGCCGGTGGGCGAGATCATCTGCGCCTGCTTCCAGGTCGGTCGCAATACGCTGCTCGAGGCCATCACGTCCCAGTCGCTGACCAGTCCGGCCGAGATCGGCGAGGCGTTACAGGCCGGCACCAACTGCGGCAGTTGCGTGCCCGAACTCAAGCGCCTGATCGCCGAAGCCAAGGCCTGAGCGGCAGCGCCACCCCGCTTGTCAGCGGCAGGTGCGCCAACTACGGTTGCCGCCATCATTCACGGAGGAGAGAACCATGACGGACATGCGCTATGACGGCCGCGTGGCCATCATCACGGGGGCCGGCGGGGGCCTGGGGCGCTCGCACGCGATGTTGCTGGCCTCGCGGGGCGCCAAGGTGGTGGTCAATGATCTCGGCGGTGCGGTCGATGGCACCGGCGCCAGCGGGGGCGCGGCCCAGCAGGTCGTCGACGAGATCAAGGCGGCAGGTGGCGAAGCAGTCGCCGATACCCACAACGTCGCCTCCCCGGAGAGCGCCCGGGCGATCTTCAAGACGGCGATCGACGCCTTCGGCAAGGTCGACATCCTCATCAACAACGCCGGCATCCTGCGCGACAAGTCGTTCAAGAACATGTCGCCCGAGCTGTTCGATCCGGTGCTCGATGTGCACCTGAAGGGGACGGTCTGGGTCACCCAGGCGGCCTGGGAGCACATGCGGGAGAACAAGTACGGGCGCATCGTCAATACCAGCTCCGCCGCCGGCATCTTCGGCAACTTCGGCCAGACCAACTACGGCGCCGCCAAGATGGGCATCGTCGGCTTCACCCATGTGCTCAAGCAGGAGGGGGCAAAATACAACATCAAGGCCAACGTGATCGCGCCGGGTGCCAAGACCCGCATGACCCAAGACCTGCTCGGGCCCATGGCCTCGCAGTTCGACATGGGGCCCGAAGAGGTCTCCCCCGTGGTGGCCTACCTGTGTCATGAGGACTGCAGGGTCAACGGCGAGATCTATTCGGCGGCGGCCGGTCGGGTGGGCCGGATCTTCATCGGCGCGAACCTCGGCATGTTCAAGCCCAAGCACACGATCGAGGACATTCGCGACCACTGGCAGCAGATTCGCGACACAGAGCAGTTCTCGATACCCGGCAGTGCCATGGAGGAGATGAGCCTGCTGATGAAGGCCAAGGCGAAGGCCGACAAGGTCGGCGCCTGAGTCGGCATGGCCGCTGCGGACGCAGGTCCGCGGCGGCCATGGCACCCGTCGCCGCCGGAGCTAGCGGGGAGGGGGCTTGGGGCCGATGCGCACGCCGAGCCGCGCCGTGGCCACACTCTCTCCGTGGGCGTCGGTCAGTTCGATTGGAACCGACAGATCCTGCTGGCGTCGCCAGTCCGGCGGGGTGAAGGCGCAGCTCGCCTGCAGGTCACCCCGCGCCTTGCGCAGGTAACGCAGCTCCAGCGCGTTCGGGATCCAGCGCGCGCTCGCGGGGATGCTCGTCATCACGCAGAGCGAGCCGGTCAGCTCCGCGAGGTTCGCCATCGCGGCGGCATGCACGGTGTGCAGATGGTTGGTCACCGCCCGTCGCCGGCGCATGGCCAGCGTCATCCGGCAGTGATCGACTGCGACCAGCCGCGGCCGGATCGTCGCCGAATAGGGCGCCGCCAGCGCCAGACCCGTCACGAACAGGACCTGGTGCCCTGGCACGCGCTGCAGGCGGCGCAGCCAGCGCAGGGCGGTGGTTGCCTCGTCCATGCTCCGTCCTGTCTCTCCCTCGTGACCGACGATTCGCCGGCCCGCCGGCTCAAGATAGACTGTGCCGATGGCGAAGGCGAAAACGGCGTATGTCTGCCGCGAATGCGGCGCGCAGGCCCCGAAGTGGAGCGGCCAGTGTGCCGACTGTGGCGACTGGAACACGCTGGAGGAGGCAAGCGGCCCGGTCGCGCCCGGGGCCGGTGGCCGGCGGATCGGCTATGCCGGCGCGGCCTCCTTGATCCGGCTGTTGAGCGAGATCGCCGCTGATCGCACGCGTCGTACGCCGACCGGCATGGATGAGTTCGATCGCGTGCTGGGCGGTGGCATCGTGCCGGGCAGCGTGGTGCTGCTGGGCGGCGAGCCGGGCATTGGCAAGTCCACGCTGCTGTTGCAGCTGCTGGCCGAGGTGCACGGCCGGCTGCCTGGCCTGTACGCCGCTGGCGAGGAATCGCTCGAGCAGATCAGTCTGCGGGCGGCGCGCCTGGGATTGCCGCAACTGCCGCTGCCGATGCTGGCGGAGACTGCGGTCGAGGAGATCCTGGCGCATTGCCATAGTGGGCGGCCGGCGCTGCTGGTGGTCGATTCCATCCAGACGATGTACACGGCTGCGCTGCAGTCGGCGCCCGGCGCCGTCGCGCAGGTGCGCGAGGTGGCGGCGCAGCTCGTCCGCTATGCCAAACAGACGGGTACGGCTGTGGTGCTGGTCGGTCACGTCACCAAGGAGGGCGCGCTGGCCGGGCCGCGGGTGCTCGAGCACATGGTCGACACCGTGCTGTACTTCGAGAGCGACGTCGGCGGGCGCTATCGCATCGTGCGGGCGGCGAAGAACCGCTTCGGCGCCGTCAACGAGCTCGGCATCTTCGCGATGACCGACCAGGGCCTGAAGCCGGTGTCCCACCCCTCGGCGATCTTTCTCTCGCGCCGGGCCGAGGCGGTGGCCGGCAGCGTCATCACCTGCGTGCGCGAGGGCAGCCGGCCGCTGCTGCTCGAGGTGCAGGCGCTGGTGGACGATTCCTCGCTCGGCAACCCGCGGCGACTGACGGTCGGCCTCGACACCAATCGTCTGGCGATGCTGCTGGCGGTTCTGCACCGGCATGGCAGCGCGATGCTGCAGGGGCACGATGTGTTCCTGAACGTGGTCGGCGGCATGCGCATCGGCGAGACCGGCGCGGACCTCGCCGCCGTGCTGAGTGTGTGGTCGAGCTTTCGCGATCATCCGCTGCCGATGCAGACGGTGGTGTTCGGCGAGTTGGGCCTGTCCGGCGAAGTGCGCCCGGTCGCGGCCGGCGAGGAGCGCCTGCAGGAGGCGGCCAAGCACGGCTTCAGCCGCGCTATCGTGCCGGCGGCGAACGTGCCGCGCCGAGCGCCCGCAGGGCTCGAGGTGGTCGGGGTGCGACGGCTTCAGGATGCACTCGACGTGCTGGGATCGGCGTGAGCGGCGCACCTGCCGTGCGGCTACAGCGCATCGAGCCCGAGCAGGCCGGACAACGGATCGACAACTACCTGCTCGGCCAGCTCAAGGGCGTACCTCGCACCCATGTCTACCGTATCCTGCGCAAGGGCGAGGTGCGCGTGAACAAGGGTCGCGTGAAGCCGACCTATCGCCTGCAGGCCGGTGATCTGGTGCGGGTGCCGCCGGTGCGCACCGCGGCGACGGGCGGGGAGCCGCCGCCGCGGCAGGCGGGCGAGCGACTGCTCCGGCGGGTGCTGCACGAGGATGCGCACCTGCTGGCACTGGACAAGCCGGCCGGAGTGCCGGTGCACGCCGGCACCGGTCGCGACTGGGGGGTGATCGAGGCGCTGCGCGCCATGCACGCCGCACCGCTGGAACTCGTGCATCGGCTGGACCAGCCCACCAGCGGCGTACTGATCTGCGCCAAGGACAGGGCCAGTCTCGCCGCACTGCAGGCGAGCCTGCGGGCCGGCGCATGGCACAAGCGCTACGTGCTGCTCGTGCGGGGGCACTGGCCGGACACGCTGCTGCGGGTCGATGTGCCCCTGGACACCACCACTCGGCGTGGCGGCGAGCGCACCACCACCGTGTCGCCGGCCGGCCGGCCGGCCGCCACCCGGTTCGACGTCCGTGCCCGCTACGCCACGGCCACGCTGATGGAAGCGGTGCTGGAGACGGGGCGCACGCACCAGATCCGGGTGCACGCCGCGCACGCCGGCCATCCGCTGGCCGGTGACGATCGCTACGGCGACCCCGCCTTCGATGCCGAGCTGCGCCGCCACGGGCTGCGCCGGTTGTTCCTGCATGCCGAGACCCTGCGCTTGCCGCACCCGGCCGGCAGCGACGCGTTGGCACTCCACGCGCCGCTGCCGGCCGAGCTGTCCGAGCTGCTCGCGCGCCTGGCGGTGGCGGCGGCCTAGGCCGGCAGCGTCACCCCCAGGGAGCGCAGCGCCGCGCACAGGCGGATCAGGGGCAGGCCCAGCAGCGCGGTGGGATCGTCGCTTTCGATCGATTCGCACAGCGCCGGGCCCAGCGATTCGCTGCGCAGCGAGCCGGCACAGTCGAAAGGCCGATCCGCCGCGACGTAACGACGGATCTCGCCATCGCTGAGCGGGCGCAGCCGGACGCGGGTCACGGCGAGGTCGAGCCGCTCGAGTCCGCGGGCGGCGTCGCGCACGCACAGCGCGGTGAGAAAGTCCACCCGCCGCCCCGCGGCCGCGCGCAGCTGCGCGAAGGCGCGCTCCGCATTGCCGGGCTTGCCATAGACGCGCCCGGCGCAGACGGCGAGCTGGTCCGAACCGATGATCAAGGCCGTCGGCCGATGCGGTTGGATCACCGCCGCCTTCTCGCGCGCCAGCCGGCGGACGAGCGCCACCGGCACCTCGCCCTCGCGCGGCGTTTCATCGATGTCCGGGGCAATGGCCTCGAAGCGCAGCCCGAGCTGGGCAAGTTGCCCGCGTCGGTAGGGGGAGCTCGAGGCCAGCACGACGTGCCGTTGCGGCATGGGATCGATCCGGTGGCAGGGGTCCCCCGATCTACCCGCCGCCCCGCCTGGCGTCAACGCTTGCAGATCGACTTTGACAGCCTGAACGGCTCGCGATATTTTTGGTCGATTATGTCGAAGCGTCTTCCGGTATTCGTCGATGTCGGTCAATTGTTGGCACGGCAGGGCGAACTGGAAGGCGCTTTGCCGTTGGCGGGCATGGCACGCCTGCGCGAGGCGGTGCTGGCGGCGCCGGGCGAGGCCCGGTTCTCGCTGCGCTTCGCACCGGCGCCGCAGTGGCGCGGCCGGATCGAGGGCTGGACACAGGCCGCGGTTTCCATGCGGTGCGAACGCTGTCTGGAGCCGGTCGAGGTGGCGCTGGGCGGACCAGTCGCGCTGTACGTGGTGGACAGCGAGCAGCAGCTCGAGCAGCTGGCGCGCGGCGAGGAGGGCATGGTCCTGCCGGAGGCGACGGTCAAGCTGTCGGACTGGATCGAGGACGAGCTGGTACTGAGCCTGCCGGTTGCTCCGCGCCATGCCGACTGCACGTTGCCGGCGGTGCCGACACGCGAGGTCGTGCCGGTCGAGGCGCCAGAGAATCCCTTCGCTGCACTGCAGCGGTTGAAAGACGATGACTAGCTGGTTTCCAGCGTCGAAGGCAGAGAGAAATGGCAGTACAGCAGAATCGCAAGACGCGCTCCAAGCGGGGCATGCGCCGCGCCCACGATGGTCTGAAGGGGCCGACGCTGGCGACCGATCCGACCACCGGCGAGGTGCATCGCCGTCATCACATGACCGCCGACGGCTACTACCGTGGTCGGCAGATCCTGCCCGAAGCCGACGACTGACCCCGGCCGTGCCGGAATCGGCTCGCAGGGCCCATCCGAGGGTTGACCCACCGGCGTCGACAGGTCGGCATTAGCATGTCGCGCTTGCAGATCGCGCTCGACGCGATGGGCGGCGATCGTGGCCCGGCGCCCGTGGTGGCGGCTGCCGCGCTGGCACTGCCGCGCCTGCCGGACGTCGACTTCGTGCTGGTCGGCCGGCAGGAGGAGCTCGAGCCCCTGCTGGCCGCGGCGCGGCTGCGCGGGCACGAGCGGATCCGTCTGGTGCCCGCGGCCGAAGTGGTCGGCATGGCCGAGAGCCCGGCGTGGGCGCTGCGGAACAAGAAGCAATCGTCCATGCGTGTCGCCATCGACCTGCATCGCAGCGGCGAGGTCGATGCCGTGGTCAGCGCCGGTAACACCGGCGCGCTGATGGCCACGGCGCGTTTCGTGCTGAAGACCCTCCCGGGCATCGACCGGCCGGCAATCGTGTCGGAGGTGCCTACCCAGGGCGAGCGGACCTACCTGCTCGACATGGGCGCCAATACCGAGTGCACCCCCGAGCAGCTCTATCAGTTCGCGGTGATGGGCGCCGTGCTGGCGCAGGCCGTGCACGGCCTCGAGCGGCCCAAGGTCGCGCTGCTGAACATCGGCCAGGAGGAGCTCAAGGGCGTCGAGGCGGTCCGCCAGGCGGGTCAGCTGCTGCGTGGCAGCGAGCTCAACTACGTCGGCTATGTCGAGGGTGACGGAATCTACGCCGGCGAGGTGAACGTTGTGGTCTGCGACGGGTTCGCCGGCAACATCGCCCTGAAGAGCAGCGAGGGTCTGGCGCGCCTGCTGGGCCAGGATCTGCGTTCAGCGTTCACACGCAACCTCTACGCCCGCTGCGCCGCGTTGGTGGCCTATCCGGTGCTGCGCCGGGTGCGTGAGCGCATGGACCCGAGGGCCTATAACGGCGCCAGCCTGCTGGGATTGCGCGGCATCGTCATCAAGAGCCACGGCGGTGCCGACGAGGTGGCCTTCGCCCATGCGATCGAGATCGCGGCGGTCGAGGCCCGCCACAACCTGCCAGCCAGGATCGGCGATCGCATCGCACTGGCGCTGGGTGGGGCGCAGGCGAGACAGGAGTCCTCATGAGGTATTCGCGGATCGTGGCGACCGGCCATTACCTGCCGGAGCGCGTTCTGACCAACGATGAGCTCGAGCGGATGGTCGAGACGAGCGATGCCTGGATCCGCGCCCGGACCGGCATCCGGCAGCGCCACATCGCCGCGCCGACCGAATCGGTGGCAGGCATGGGGGAGCGGGCGAGCCGCATGGCGCTCGAGACCGCGGGGTTGGCTGCCGAGGACATCGACCTGATCGTGATGGGGACGACCACACCCGATCAGGTCTTCCCCAACAGCGCCGTGATCATGCAGGAGCGCCTGGGTGTCGCCGGCATTCCCGCCTTCAGTCTGGAGGCGGCCTGCAGCGGGTTCATCTACGCTCTGGCAGTCGCGGACAACTTCATCCGTGCCGGCTCGGCCGGTCGGGTGCTGGTGGTCGGGGCGGAGAAGATGTCCAGCATCGTCGACTGGAACGACCGCTCGACCTGCGTGCTGTTCGGGGACGGGGCGGGGGCAGTGATTCTCGAACACACGCAGACGCCCGGCATCCTCGATACGCGGCTGCACGCCGATGGGCGCTACAAGGACCTGCTGCAGTTTCCTTCCGGCATCGCGTCGAGCAAAGCCCGCATCGCCGAGGATGCGTTGCAGATGAAGGGCAGCGAGGTCTTCCGCGTGGCGGTCGCCAAGCTCGGTGAGGAAATCGTCGAGACGCTGGCGCGACACGATCTTGACGGCAACGCCGTCGACTGGCTCGTGCCGCACCAGGCAAACGCCCGCATCATCAGCGCCATCGCGCGCCGGCTCGATCTGCCGATGGAGCGGGTGGTGCTGACCGTCGGCGAACACGGCAATACCTCTTCGGCCTCCGTGCCCCTGGCGCTCGATCTGGCCATCCGCGACGGCCGCATCCAGCGCGGCGACCTCCTGCTGCTCGAAGCCTTCGGCGGCGGATTCACCTGGGGTTCGGCGCTGGTCCGCTACTGACCCTGCCGGTCGGCCTTTAAAAGCCCGGGCCGCCTCTGCACAATGCCTGATACGGCCCCCCTTGGGCCGTGCCGCGCTGTGTCATTCGTCCGATCCGTATCCGAGTGACTTATGGTCCATGACAACGATCCGGCTGGCGTCCACGACGGTGCGCTGGAGGCCGAGCGGCCGAAGCTCAAGCCGCCGCCGCGCTACAAGGTGGTCATGCTGAACGATGACTACACGCCGATGGAATTTGTGGTACACGTATTGCAAGCCTTTTTCGCGATGTCACGCAGCAAGGCCACCCAGGTCATGCTGCAGGTGCATACGAAGGGGCGTGCGATCTGCGGGGTGTATACCGCCGAGATTGCGGAGACGAAGGTTTCCCAGGTCAATGAGTTTGCGCGGAAGCACCAGCATCCACTGCTGTGCTCCGTGGAAGAAGCCTGAGCGGAGCAGGACGCACGGCAACGCCTACCAACGGATTACCGGGACTTGCGGCTTCGTGGCGACAAGGTGAGGGCAATGCTGAGTAAAGAGCTCGAATACACCATCAACATGGCGTTCAGCGAGGCGCGCGAGAAACACCACGAGTTCATCACCGTCGAGCACCTGCTGCTGGCCCTGCTCGACAACTCGATGGTCGCCGAGGTGCTGAAGGTCTGTGGGGCCGACCTCGACGTGCTCGCCAAGGAGCTGCGCGAGTTCATCGACACGCATACCCCGGTGGTGGACGGCCGGGAGACGCACGAGGTGCAGCCGACGCTTGGCTTCCAGCGGGTGCTGCAGCGGGCCTTCTTTCATGTCCAGTCCGCCGGCAAGAAGGAAGTCACCGCCATCAACGTGCTGGTGGCGATTTTCAGCGAGCAGGAGGCGCATGCCGTCTACCTGCTGAACCAGCAGTCGGTGACGCGGCTGGATGTGGTGAACTATATCTCCCACGGCATCGGTCAAACAGACGACCGCGAAGAGCGCGAGGGGCGTACCGGCGAGAGCCGCAGCGTCGACAAGGACGATGCCGACAGTCCGCTGGAGCTGTATGCGACCAACCTCAACCTCAAGGCGCGCAAGGGCCAGATCGACCCGCTGATCGGCCGCGAGGCGGAGATCGAGCGGGTGGTGCAGGTGCTGTGCCGGCGGCGCAAGAACAATCCGCTGCTGGTGGGTGAGGCTGGGGTCGGCAAGACCGCCATCGCCGAGGGCCTGGCCTGGCTGATCACCGAGGGCAGGGTGCCGGAGGTACTGGCCGACAGCACGATCTATGCGCTCGACATGGGCAGCCTGGTGGCCGGCACCAAGTATCGCGGCGACTTCGAGAAGCGGCTCAAGGGCATCCTGGCACAGCTCGACAAACAGCCCGGCGCCATCCTGTTCATCGATGAGATTCACACCGTGATCGGCGCGGGCGCAGCCTCCGGCGGGGTCATGGACGCCTCGAACCTGCTCAAGCCGATGCTGGCATCCGGCAGCCTGAAGTGCATCGGTTCGACGACCTACCAGGAATATCGCGGCATCTTCGAGAAAGACAGGGCGCTGGCGCGGCGTTTCCAGAAGATCGATGTGCACGAGCCGACGGTCGAGGAGACCTATCGCATCCTGCGCGGTCTGCAGACCCACTTCGAGAGCCACCACGAGGTGCGCTACACCAGCACGGCACTGCGGGCGGCGGCGGATCTCTCCTCGCGCTACATCAACGACCGCCACTTGCCGGACAAGGCGATCGACGTGATCGACGAGGCGGGCGCGCAGTTGCGGCTGCGCCCGGCGAGCCGCCGCAAGAAGACCGTGTCGGTGGGAGATGTGGAGGAGATCGTGGCGAAGTTCGCCCGTATCCCCCCCAAGAGCGTCTCGACCTCCGATCGCGACGTGCTGCGCAACCTCGAGCGCGACCTGAAGCTGGTGATCTACGGGCAGGACGAGGCCATCGGCACGCTCGCCACCGCGATCAAGCTGTCGCGCTCCGGGCTCGGCAGCGCCGACAAGCCGATCGGCTCGTTCCTGTTCGCCGGTCCCACCGGCGTCGGCAAGACAGAGGTGACCCGGCAGCTGGCGCGGATCATGAACATCGACCTGATCCGCTTCGACATGTCCGAGTACATGGAGCGGCATACCGTGTCCCGCCTGATCGGGGCGCCGCCCGGTTATGTTGGCTTCGACCAGGGTGGCCTGCTGACCGACGCGGTCCTCAAGACCCCGCACGCGGTGGTGCTGCTGGACGAGATCGAGAAGGCGCATCCGGAGGTCTTCAACCTGCTGCTGCAGGTCATGGATCATGGCACGCTGACGGACAACAATGGCCGCAAGGCAGACTTTCGCAACATCATCCTGATCATGACGACCAACGCCGGGGCGCAGCAGTCGCAGCGTCGCTCCGTCGGCTTCACGACCCAGGACCACAGCACGGACCAGATGGAGGAGTTGCGCCGGGCGTTTACGCCCGAGTTCCGCAACCGGCTGGATGCGATCGTGCAGTTCTCCTCACTGGACGAGCGCACCATCGCCAGCGTGGTGGACAAGTTCCTGAGCGAGCTGGAAGTGCAACTGGAAGCGAAGAAGGTCCACCTGGTGATCGAGACGCCGGCACGGCACTGGCTCGCCCAGCGCGGCTACGATCCGCAGATGGGCGCGCGGCCGATGAGCCGGGTTATTCAGGAGAGCATCAAGCGGCCACTGGCCGACGAGATTCTGTTCGGCAGGCTGGTCGACGGCGGCCAAGTGACCGTGCGGGTGATCGACGACAAGCTGGAACTGGAGGTGGCGGAGCTCGCCTGACGGGCGGCTCCGGCCGGAACGGATGGGCGGCTTCGTTCAGCGCCCGCGATAGACGATCCGGCCCTTGCTGAGGTCGTAAGGGGTCAGCTGCACGGTGACCTTGTCGCCGGTGAGAATGCGGATGTAGTGCTTGCGCATCTTGCCGGAGATGTGCGCGGTCACTACATGCCCATTGTCCAGCTCGACCCGAAACGTCGTGTTGGGCAACGTCTCGACGACCTTGCCCTGCATTTCAATCAGATCTTCCTTCGCCATAACCTCTCGTGATGTCGCTGCCGCCCCTGCCGGGGGCGGGGCGATTTTGCCCAATCGCCGCAAGTTAAACAACTTCGGCCGCAAAATGGCGCCGGGGTTCCGCCAGATCGGCATCGAACCGCCAGCGCGCAACCGGTGGCCGGGCTAGGGCGAGAGCGAGCTGGCGTTCGAACTGGGTGCGAGGGATTTCGCGCGCGCCGAGCCGCGCCAGGTGCGGTGTCAACAGCTGGCAGTCCAGCAGTGTGAAGTCCCACCGGTACAGCTGCTCGGAGAGCAGCAACAGGGCGATCTTGGAGCCATCCGCTGCGGCGCTGAACATCGATTCGCCGAAGAACGCGCCGCCCAGCACCGGTCCGTAGAGCCCGCCGATCAGGCGCCCACCGGCCCACACCTCGACCGAGTGCGCATGCCCGGCGCGGTGCAGCTCGAGGTAGGCGCGCCGCATCTGCGGGCCGAGCCAGGTCTCGCTATGTCCATCGCGCGGCGCCGCGCATCGATCGACCACGTGCTCGAAGCAGCGATCGAAGCTCAGGCGCAGGCTTGCATCCTGCCGCAGCCGACGTCGGAGCCGCCGCGAAGCGTGCACGGCGCCGGGCACGAACATCGCACGGGGATCCGGCGCCCACCACAGGGTCGGCTCCCCTTCATTGAACCAGGGGAAGATGCCCCGCCGATAGGCCGCCAGCAGCCAGGGTTCGCGCAGGGCACCCCCGGCAGCCAGCAGGCCGTTGATATCCCGCCGCGCACGGGCCGTGGGCGGGAACCGGGGCTCGCCGGCGGGGTCGAGCCAGGGGATCGCGGTCATTCGCCGGTCGGGGGCTGACGGTCGCGAAACGGACCATGCACAGTCATCTGCTGCGCGTAATACTCCACCAGGGGCTGCTCTCGCTGCAGGAAGTCGGCCACGGCCCGGGAGAAGGCCGGGTCGGCGAGATAATGGGCGGACCAGCTGTAGTGCGGCAGAAAGCCGCGTGCCAGCTTGTGCTCGCCCTGGGTGCCCGGGTCGAACGCGCGCAAGCCATGGGCGATGCAATAGTCGATCCCCTGGTAGTAGCAGAGCTCGAAATGCAGGCTGTGATAGTCGGCATCGGCGCCCCAGTGGCGGCCGTAGAGCAGGTCGCCGTCAGCGAACAGGATGGCGGCCGCGATCAGCCGGCCGTGCCGATGCGCGAGACTCACGATCAGTTGGTCGGACATGGTACGTGTGATCTGCTCGAAGAACGCCTGCGTCATGTAGGGCGCGCGACCGCGCAGCGCGAAGGTGCTGGCGTACAGCGGATAGATCTCGTGCCAACGATCCGGATCGAGGGCCGCCCCGGTGAGCGTTTGCACCTCGATGCCCTGTTCGGCCACCCGGCGGCGTTCCCGCCGGATCTTCTTGCGCTTGGCGGCGCTCATGGCGCCGATATAGTCATCGAAGCTGGCGTAGCCGGCATTGTGCCAGCGGAACTGGCAGGCCTTGCGCAGCAGCAGCCCAGCGGCCGCCATGGCATCGCGGGCCTGCCGGTCGGGAAACAGCACATGCAGCGAGGACAGCCCCTCCCGGTCCACCTGGGTACACGCCGCTCGCAGCAGGCGTGTCTCGACGGCGGCCTTGGCGTCGTCGTCGGTGTCCGCGGTCAGCAGGCGCGGGCCGGCCACCGGCGTGAAGGGGACGGCGCTGACCAGCTTCGGGTAGTAATGACGGCCGGCGCGCTGATAAGCCTCGGCCCAGGCGAAGTCGAAGACGAACTCGCCCATGGAATGCTGCTTCAGATACAGCGGCATGGCGCCGATCGGTAGCCCGTCGCCTTCGGCCAGCAGGTGCCGGGTGTGCCAGCCGGTGCCAGCGCCCACGCAGCCCGTCTGCTCCAGCGCCAGCAGGAACTCGTGACGCAGGAAGGGATAGCCGCCGGCGTTCAGACGATTCCAGGCGGCAGGCGTCACCTCGGCCACCGATCGCAGTTGGCGCACGGCGCAATTCACCTCGCCTCCAGCAGCGACCGCCAGCAGGTTCGATGGGCTTGGCAGCTCCACCGGGAGATGGCGATCAACGCTTTCTGCTCATATACTTGAGTCGCATTTCTCACGGAACTTCTCGCGTGCGCCGAACGACATCTGCCAAACGGTCGAAGCCGGTAGCCGCCTCGCAGGCCACCTCGCCGCGGCTGCGCCGCGGGCTGCGGGAGGCGGGCGGCATCGTCGCTGGTGCCGCCGCGCTCTACCTGTTGTTGGCGCTGGCGAGCTACGCGCCCTCCGATCCCGCCACGCCCGCGCTGGGTGCCGAGGTGCTCAATCGCGGCGGCACGCTCGGCGCCAGCCTGGCGCACCTGTTGCTGCGCTCGCTCGGCGCCGTGGCCTACCTCGTGCCGTTGGCGCTCCTAGGATACGTCGCGGCGCTGTTGGCGCGCTCGCCGCATGCTGGCGGTCGCTTCGATCTGCCGCTGCGGCTCGGGGCGGCGCTGCTGGCGCTCGCCGGCGCCTGCGGGTTGGCGACATTGCTGAATCTGCCGACGGGGCAGGAGTTGCCGGCGGGCGGCGGCGGCGCGCTGGGCGCGGCGATCGCGGGACGCGTGAGCCTGCTGCTGAGCCCGACCGGGGGCGCGCTGCTATTGCTGGCCGCCACGGGCGCGGCGATCGGGGTGGCGACGCCCCTGTCGTGGCTCCGGCTGTTCGAGACGGTCGGCAGCGGCGCGGCCTGGGCGGGCGGGCAGGTCAAGCGGGCCGTGCCGCTCCTCGGCGGTAGAGCTGGGGCGGCGGCGCGCGGTGCGCTCGGCCGGCTGGGCAGCGTCCGACAGGCGCTTCGCTGGCGGCGCCAGCGGTCCCGGCCTGCGCCTTCACCACCTCGCGCTGCGCCCACTGCCACGACGCGGCCAACGACGCCCCCGCCGGTCGCCGCGGCGCCCAGTGCACCGCGCATCCGCCTGCCGGCGCCGAGAGTGGAACCCAAACCCATGCCGTCTTCGACCGGCAACGGAGCATGGGCCTTGCCGCTGTCGCTGCTCGAGGCGCCCGATGAGGTGCAGGAGTCGGCCGATCCCGAGGCGCTGGCGGCCATCGCGCGGCTGGTGGAGGAGAAACTGGCCGATTTCGGCGTCGAGGTGCGTGTGGTGGGAGTGCACCCGGGCCCGGTGATCACCCGCTTCGAACTGCAGCCGGCGGCAGGTGTGAAGGTCAGCCAGATCAGCAATCTCAGCAAGGATCTGGCCCGCTCGCTGTCGGCCATTTCGGTGCGCGTGGTCGAGGTCATCCCGGGCCGGCCGTATGTGGGCCTGGAGATTCCCAACAGCAATCGGCAGCTGGTGTATCTGAGCGAGATCCTGAGTTCGGAGCGTTACCGCGGCATGCTCTCGCCGCTGGCGATTTCGCTCGGCCAGGACATCGGCGGCCAACCGGTGGTGGCGGACCTGGCCAAGATGCCGCACCTGCTGGTCGCCGGCACCACCGGCTCGGGCAAGTCCGTGGCGATCAACGCCATGCTGCTGAGCCTGCTGTACAAGAGTTCGCCGCAGCAGGTCCGGCTGATCCTGATCGATCCGAAGATGCTGGAGTTGTCGGTCTACGACGGGATCGCGCATCTGCTGGCGCCAGTCGTGACGGACATGGCCGACGCCGCCAATGCGCTGCGCTGGTGCGTCGCCGAGATGGAGCGGCGCTACAAACTGATGGCGCAGATGGGCGTGCGCAACGTGGCAGGCCTCAACCGCAAGGTGGCCGAGGCGCAGCAGGCCGGCAAGCCGCTGTTCGCGCCGGAGACCGAGCAGAGTGACGCACCCGAAGTGCTCGACCCGCTGCCGCTGATCGTCGTCGTGGTGGACGAGCTGGCCGATCTGATGATGGTGGTCGGCAAGAAGGTGGAGGAGCTCATCGCGCGGCTGGCGCAGAAGGCGCGGGCGGCCGGCATCCATCTGGTGCTGGCGACGCAGCGGCCGTCGGTGGATGTGATCACCGGCCTGATCAAGGCGAACATCCCCACACGCATCGCCTTTCAGGTGTCCTCCAAGATCGACTCGCGTACGATCCTCGATCAGATGGGCGCCGAGGCACTGCTCGGCCACGGCGACATGCTCTATCTGCCGCCGGGCACTGGGCATCCGCAGCGGGTGCACGGCGCCTTCGTCGATGACCACGAGGTGCATCAGGTCACCGAGCATCTGCGCACGCTCGGCGCGCCAGCCTATGTGGACGATGTGCTGACCGGTCCGGCCGAAGCCCTGCTCGAGGGCGGTGGCGGCGAACCGGACGGAGAGGCCGATCCCCTTTACGATCAGGCGGTGCAGATCGTGACCGAAAGCCGCAAGGCATCGATTTCCTACGTGCAGCGGCGCCTGCGCGTGGGCTACAACCGCGCCGCCCGCCTGGTCGAACAGATGGAATACAGCGGTGTGGTCGGTGCCCTGCAGGCCAACGGGAGCCGCGATGTCATCGCCCCTGCACCGCCGGAGCTCGATTGATGTACATCCGTCCGCGGCAGCGCTGGCTGCTGCCGATTCTTATCGTGATCTGCGGCCCGGCACCGGCTGCGGGCTCGCCGCTGCAGTCGTTCTTCGAGGCGAGCCGGACGCTGAGCGGGCAATTCGAACAGGTACTGTTCGATGCCCGCGACAGCGTGCAGGAGCGGTCCACCGGCGCGTTCTGGCTGCAGCGGCCCGGGCAGTTTCGCTGGGAATATCGCAGTCCGTATCCGCAGACGTTGCTGAGCGACGGCGAGCGCCTGTGGCTGTACGATCCTGATCTCGCCCAGGTCACGGTGCGCCCGCTCGCCGAGGCGCTCGCCAGCGCACCGGCGGCGCTGCTGACCGGCGAAGGCCTGGTGGCGCAGGCATTCGCCGTGGAGCGGCTGCGCGAGAATGGTGCCGTGACCTGGTATGCGCTGACCCCTCGCAGCGATGCCGGGGACTTTCGCCGCGTCGAGCTTGCGCTCGAGGATAACGTGCCGGTGCAGATGATCCTCTACGACAACTTCGATCAGCGGACCGTCATTACCTTCAGCCGCCTGCAGGTGAATCAGCCGCTGCCGTCTTCGCGCTTCGAGTTCGAGGCGCCGCCGGGAGTCGAGGTTGTCGAGGGCTGAGCGCCGCCGGCGCCTTCTCTGGGGGGCAGGTGGGGTGGCGCTGGTGGGCCTGATCGGCTGGGGATCGCTGATGCCGGCTCCCGCGCCGGCATCGCCCGGATACACCGATAAGCTGGTGCATCTGACGGCCTACACGGTACTCGCCGGCTGGTGGGCCCTGGGCTGGCGCGGCGCGTTCTGGCCGCTCGCCATCGGGGTATTCGGCTACGGTGCGCTGCTGGAGGTGTTGCAGACCCTCGGCGGCACGCGCACCGGCTCATGGGGCGATCTGGCAGCCAACGGCGCCGGCGTCGCGGCCGGCGTGCTCGCTGCGATCCCGTTGCGCCAGCGCATGCGTGGGTCCCGCAGACCAGACGCATGAGCATTGATCCCCGACCGCTGGCGGAACGGATGCGTCCGGCGCAGCTGGCCGAGGTCGCCGGTCAACCGCAGCTGCTCGGCGCCGAGGGGCCCCTGCGTCTGGCACTCGTGGCCGGCAGGCCGCACTCGCTCATCTTCTGGGGGCCGCCGGGTACCGGCAAGACCACGCTGGCCCGTCTGCTCGCAGCGGAATGGGCGCTGGCTTTCGTCAGCCTTTCGGCGGTGCTCGATGGCGTGCGCGAGGTGCGGGCGGCGGTGGCACAGGCAGAGGCCGCCCGGGCCTCGACGGGGCAGGGCACGCTGCTGTTCGTTGATGAGGTGCATCGCTTCAACAAGGCGCAGCAGGATGCCTTTCTGCCGCATGTCGAGCGTGGTGCCATCGTCTTGGTGGGCGCCACCACCGAGAACCCGGCATTCGAGCTCAACGGCGCGCTGCTCAGCCGCCTGCGGGTCTATCGCCTGCAGCGGCTGGATCGAGAGGCGCTGCAGGCGCTGCTGCGACGCGCCTGGGGTGCCGACGAGGGCCTCGGTCGGCCGGCGGCCGAGCTCACGGCAGGGGCGCTCGATCTGCTCGCGGATCTGGCCGATGGTGACGCCCGGCGGGCGCTGAATCTGCTGGAGCAGGCAGCGCTGGAGCAGCCGGGTGCGCTGGATCGCGAAGGCGTGGCGCGTGCGATCGAGGCGCAGCCACTGCTGTTCGACAAGGGTGGCGAGCAGTTCTATGACCAGATCTCGGCCCTGCACAAGGCGGTGCGGGGGTCGGCGCCCGATGCGGCGCTGTACTGGCTCGCCCGGATGCTCGGCGGCGGTTGCGACCCGCAGTACGTGGCGCGTCGGCTGGTGCGCATGGCGAGCGAGGATATCGGCAACGCCGACCCGCGAGCGCTGCAGGTCGCGCTCGACGCCTGGGAGGCGCAGGAGCGCCTGGGCCAGCCGGAGGGCGAGCTCGCCCTGGCACAGGCAGTCGCCTATCTGGCCAGCGTGCCGAAGAGCAACGCGGTCTACCGCGCCTGGCAGGCAGCGCAGGACGAGGTTCGCCGGAGCGGCTCGCTGCCCGTGCCGCTGCATCTGCGCAATGCACCCACGGCGCTGGCACGTGCCGAGGGCGCCGGGCGGCATTATCGCTATGCGCACGACGAACCCGAGGGCTACGCCGCCGGCGAGGACTACTTTCCCGCCGGCGTGCGGGCGCGCCGCTACTACGCGCCCGTCGACCGCGGCCTAGAGCAGCGCATCGCCGAGCGTCTGGCGCGGCTGGCAGCAGCGGATCGGGCCTGGCACGCTCGCGCCGACGACGGATCGTCGGAGCGCTGACGTCGATGACGGAGCTGGTGTCGCGGCTGGCGTTGGTGGCGCTCGGCGGGGCGGCCGGCGCCCTGGGGCGCTATCTGCTGGTGCTGGCGAGCGCCCGCCTGCTCGATGGTGACTGGCCGCTCGGCACCTGGCTCGCGAACGTGGTCGGCTCGTTCGTCATCGGTGTGCTCGCCAGCACGTTCGCCCTGCGGGGCGCGCCGGACGGCTGGCGGCTGCTCTGGATCGTCGGCGTGCTGGGCGGCTTCACGACCTTCTCCAGCTTCTCGCTGGAGACGGTGCTGCTCATCCAGCAACATCAGCTGCTGCGCGCGGGGGGATATGTCCTCGCCAGCGTAGCGGTCTGTCTGTGCGCGACCTGGCTCGGCATAATGGCCGGCCGCCGATTCTGACGGATACTGCCGATGATCGATCCGCGCCTGTTGCGCCAAGACCCCGAGGCCGTCGCCGCGGCGCTGGCCCGCCGCGGCTACGTGCTGCCTGTGGACCGCCTGCGCGCCCTGGACAGCGAGCGCCGGGACCTGCAGGTGGCGGCGGAAGCACTGCGCGCCGAGCGCAACAACCGGTCCAAGGCGATCGGGCAGGCGAAGGCGCAGGGTGAGGACATCGCGCCCCTGCTCGCCGCGGTATCGGATCTCGGCGAACGACTGGCGGCGGCAGAGGGTGAACTCGCCAGTCTGCAGCAGGCGTGGGAGGCCCTGGCGCTGGATCTGCCGAACCTGCCGGCAGCGGACGTGCCGGATGGGCGGGATGAGCATGACAATGTCGAACTGCGCCGCTGGGGTACGCCGCGAACCTTCGAGTTCGCGCCGCTCGACCACGTCGCGCTGGGCGAGCCCGGTGGGGCCATGGACTTCGAGGCAGCGGCCCGAGTGTCCGGCAGCCGCTTCAGCGTGCTGCGCGGACCACTCGCCCGACTGCAGCGCGCCCTGACGCAATTCATGCTGGACCTGCACACGCGTCGGCATGGCTACGAGGAGCTGTACGTCCCCTACCTGGTCCGTGAGCGGGCGCTGTTCGGCACCGGTCAGCTGCCGAAGCTCCGGGAGGATCTGTTCGCCGTGGAGGGTGGGGACTACTACCTCATTCCGACGGCGGAGGTGCCGGTGACCAATCTGGTGCGCGAGCAGGTCCTGCCGGCGGATCGCCTGCCGCTGCGACTGGTGGCGCACACGCCGTGTTTCCGCTCCGAGGCGGGCTCTTACGGTCGCGACGTGCGCGGCATGATTCGCCAGCATCAGTTCGAGAAGGTCGAGCTGGTACAAGTGGTGGCGGCCGAGGACTCGGCAGCCGCCCACGAGGCGCTGACTGCGCACGCCGAAGCGGTGCTGCAGGCGCTCGAGCTGCCCTATCGAGTCATGGCGCTGTGCACCGGCGATCTCGGCTTCGCCGCGACCAAGACCTACGATCTGGAGGTCTGGTTGCCCAGTCAACAGTGCTACCGGGAGATCTCCTCCTGCAGCAACTGCGGCGACTTTCAGGCGCGCCGGCTGCAGGCACGGGTGCGTCCCGCGTCGGGCAAGCCGGAGCTGGTGCATACCCTGAACGGCTCGGGCGTAGCGGTGGGCCGGGCGCTGGTGGCACTGCTGGAGAATCATCAGCAGGCCGACGGGTCGGTCACCCTGCCTGCCGCGCTGCAGCCGTACCTGAATGGTGACCGTGTGCTCGTGCTGCGGGATTCGGCGTGAGCTGAGTCCGCGAGATGCCAGGCGGCTAGCGCGGTGCTCGCGTCGGTGTGTCGCTGCCGACGCCACAACGGAAAACGGGGCCCGAAGGCCCCGTTCTCTCAGGTACTGGTCCGGTTACCGGATCAGCCCATCTCGCGGGTCTGGATCGGGCAGCCGCGGTCATCGACCTCGACGCCAGGCTCCGTGCCCGGGCAACGGTCCTTGTAGTCCGGCACGCCGTCACCGTCGGAATCGACCGGGCAGCCGTTGCTGTCGACCTGCACGCCGCGCGGGGTGCCGGGGCACTGGTCGCGCTCGTCGATCACGCCGTCACGGTCGCTGTCCGCCGGCGGCTCCGGCATCGGCTCCGGCTCATAGGCCACCGGCTCGGGCTCGCTCTCGCCACCGATCAGGAATTCCGCAGCCAGCAGGGCCTGCGTGTTGATGGTCTCGCTCTCCATGTAGTTGTACTGACGCACGTCAGCCCGCACGGAGAAGTAGGTCCAGGGGTCGAAGCGGATGCCGAGGCCGTAGTTCACGTACGGCTCGCCGTCGGTGCTCTTCTCGTTGATGAAGTCGCCGTCCAGCTCCGTCTCGATCTCCGCGCCACCGGCGCCGACCACTACGTAGGGCTGTGCCAGGAACTCGGGCAGGATGAAGCCAACGAAATCCAGGCCCAGCTGGCGGGTGGTCACATCGACATCATCCGAGTCGATGAACGGCACATCACCTTCCGGATTGGAATCGTATTCCTGGTAGACCAGTTCGGTCGTCCAGTTCTCGGTCCACTGCCAGCCCAGGCCGATGCGCCAGCCCCACTCGTCTTCCAGCTCGTACTCATCGGCGATCGCCAGATCGGCGAAATCGCCGTCCAGATACGGCGCATCGTCGTCGAACCAGGTGTAGGTGGCACCCGGGGTGATGGTGAAACCGCGCTCCACGGCATAGGCGGAGGGGGCACCCAGAATCAGGCCAGCGGCCAGGGCGAGGCCGGTGGTTTTCCTTGTAATCATCGCATGACTCCTTCGGTCAATTGACCCGACGCTGCAATTGTTATGTCGGGCGTCGCGATAGTAACTCAGCATCTCGATCGCCACCACTGGGCAATCGGCCGCAGCGGGACCATCAAGGCCACTGCAGATCGACCGCCCTCGGTCAGCCATTGCGCCAGGGGCAGACGATGTGCGCGAGCTGTGACTGCGGCAATCAGGTAGAAGTTCCATCCAGGTCGTCCAGAATGGCGATGTCCACTTGCCGGGCGAGCTCGGCCGCGTGCGGCGGAGTCGGCAGCGCCACGCCCAGCGCGGTCCGGACGTCCTCGATGGCGACCAGCCCTCGGCTGTCGATCACACCGATGCTCACGTAGAGGATGCAGCAGGTTCGACCCTGACGCTGGAAACGCTGCTCCATGAGCAGGAAGCGCTCGTTCGTGCCGGCGATCTGCGTGACCAGCCGATAGCGCTGGCCGAGGTCCAGCGAGCGCCGATAGAGCACGTGCACGGAGGTGGCGACGACGTTCCAGCGCCGGCCGGCGAGGCGGCGCCACCAGCGATGGCGCAGGAAGAAGTCCATCCGCCCGAGATCGGCCAACGTCAGGTACCGCCCGTTGTTCAGGTGCAGGTTGGCATCGCAATCGTTCGGCCACACGCGCAACGCGAGCGCCAGGGGCTGTTGCTGGGCCGGGTCGACCGGCGAGGCCAGGGCGCGGGCAGCGACGCCGGCGGCACGTAACCAGGGGTACAACGCATTGATCCTTTGTGGCCGCGGCGCAGCGGGCTGCCGCGGCCGGGTTTGTATATTACGATGAATGGCCCGCGCCACGTCACGGCCACTGCCGCTTCTGTCGCCGCGTCACGAGCGTGATTCCCCACTGGAAATGGAGCGACTGATGATCGACATCGAACAGCTACTCGGCGACGAGGCCGAATCCCTCCTCGGGTACGAATGCCAGGGCATCAAGCGCCAGTCGCTGGCATTGCCCGGTCCGGACTACATCGATCGGGTGTTCACGCACAGCGACCGCACACCGGCGGTGCTGCGCAATTTCAACGCCCTGTTCAGCCAGGGCCGGCTAGCGGGTACCGGCTATGTGTCGATCCTGCCGGTCGATCAGGGCATCGAGCATTCCGCCGGCGCCTCGTTCGCGCCGAACCCGATCTACTTCGATCCCCGCAACATCTGCGAGCTGGCCCTCGAGGGCGGCTGCAACGCCGTGGCCTCCACGTTCGGCGGGCTGGCGGTCGTGGCGCGGGAGTACGCACACCGGATTCCGCTGATCGTCAAGATCAATCACAACGAACTGCTGAGCTACCCTGCGCAGTATGACCAGACGGTGTTCGCCTCGGTGGATCAGGCCTTCGACATGGGCGCCGTGGCAGTGGGGGCCACCATCTACTTCGGCTCCGAGCAGTCCCGGCGTCAGATCCAGGAGGTCGGTGAAGCCTTCGCCCGGGCCCATGAGCTCGGCATGGCGACGATCCTGTGGGCGTACCTGCGCAACTCGGCGTTCACCAAAGATGGCGTCGATTATCACCTGGCGGCCGATCTGACCGGGCAGGCGAATCATCTGGCCGCGACCATCGGCGCCGACATCGTCAAGCAGAAGATGCCGGAGAACAACGGCGGCTACCGCGCGGTCGGCTTCGGCAAGACTCACGACCTGGTCTACGACAAGCTGACCAGCGATCATCCCATCGACCTGACCCGCTACCAGGTCGCGAACTGCTACATGGGCCGCATCGGGCTGATCAACTCCGGTGGGGCGTCGGCCGGCGAGGGTGATGTGGCGCAGGCAGTGCGCACCGCGGTGATCAACAAGCGTGCCGGCGGGACTGGGCTGATCTCCGGCCGCAAGGCCTTCCAGCGACCGATGGATGAGGGTATCGCGCTGCTGAACGCCATCCAGGACGTTTATCTGAGCGAGGTCGTCACGATCGCCTGAGCCAGCGCGGGGCAGCCGCCCGGGCTGCCCCGTTGCCCGTCAATCGCTGGCGGCGAGCGGCATGGCAGCGGCGATGCGCGCGGCCTGTGCCTGCAGGCGCGTCCGGGAGGAAGGCAGCAGCAGGCGGACAGGTTTGCACAGGACCTGCCAGATCAGGGCCGGTACATCGCCCCGTCGGCGGGGCAGGACGTGCAGATGGACGTGCGGCACGGTCTGATGCGCGGCCCGCCCGTCATTGATGGCGAAGTTCACGCCGTGCGCGCCGAGGCTCCGCTGAGCCCGGCCGATGGCGTCGCCGACGCGCAGCAGGTTGTCCCGCTCCGGCGCCGTGAGCCCCTCTACTGCCGCCGTATGGCGCCGGTTCACTACCAGCACATGACCCGGCCGCATCGGGGCGATATCCATGATCGCGATCGCCAGGCCGTTCTCCCAAACCACGTTCGCGGGCGCCCGCCCGGCCACCACTTCGCAGAATACGCAGGGGCCTCGTTCCTTCGCCATCACCATCCTCGCTGCGCCTGGCGCTCCGCCCCCGCCGTGTGGCGGCGACCTCGCGCTTATGATATCCATTGCCACTAGCTGACCGGTCGGTACAGGGCCGGCGCGATGGGAATCACGCCACGCCCGAACGGCGCTGGCGACTCAAAACCAGAGGAAGGAGGAGACAATGAACTTCGCGTTCGATCAAGACCAGCTGATGATGCGGGATGCCGCACGCAAGCTGCTGGACGATCTGTCGCCCATGTCGGCGGTGCACAAGATCATGGATTCCGAGGAGAGCTACGACGCCAAGCTGTGGCAGGCGATGGCCGAGAACGGCTGGCTGGGCACGGCGATTCCCGAGAGCTACGGCGGCAGTGACCTCGGCTATCTCGAGCTGGCCGTGCTGGCGGAGGAAATCGGCCGGCACTGCGCCAGCGTGCCGTTCAGCTCCTCGATCTATCTGGCGGCAGAACTGATCAAGGCCGCCGGCACCGAGGAGCAGAAGCACAAGTATCTGCCGAAGCTCGCGGCCGGCGAACAGATCGCCACCGTGGCACTCGCCGAGCAGGGACGCACCGATCTGGACGGCGTAACGGCCAAGGTCGAGGACGGCAGGCTCCATGGCGAGAAGAGCCCCGTGGTCGACGGGCTGTGCGCGGATCTCCTGATCCTGCCCGCGCGTGAGCGTGGGGAGCTCTCACTGTATCTGGTCGATCTTGGCCAGGGCGTGGAGCGCAATGCGCTGCACAGCATGGACCGCACCCGCAAACAGGCGCGCCTGCGCTTCGATGGTGCCGCGGCCGAACGCCTCGGCGGTAGTGGCGAGGCAGGCCGGCATCTGGATGCCGCCTATGACCGTGGCGCCGCACTGCTGGCCTTCGAGCAGGTCGGGCTGGCGCAGGCTGCCCTGGACATGGGCGTCGCCTATGCCAAGGAACGCTACGCCTTCGGCCGTCCCATCGGCTCGTTTCAGGCCATCAAGCATCGGCTGGCGGACATGTTCGTGAAGCTGGAGTCGGCCCGCTCCAATGCCTATTACGCCGCCTGGGCGCTGGCGAAGTCGCCGGACGAGCTGCCGGCGGCAGCGGCCTACGCGCGCCTGGCGGCCAATGAGGCGGCGGCCTTTGCCACCGAGGAGAACGTGCAGATTCACGGTGGCATCGGCTTCACCTGGGAGGCGGACCCGCACATGCTGGTGAAGCGCGCCAAGCACCTGGAGAGCTGGCTCGGTGGCGGCCTGGTCTGGGGCGAGCGGCTGCTCGGCAACGCCGCCTGAGCTGGCGGTCAACAGGAGGAGAGACACAATGGATTTCAACGATACCCCGCAAGAGGCGGAATTCCGCGCCGAGGCCCAGCGTTGGCTCTCGGACAACGCCAAGCCCCGCACCGAATCCGGCGGCATGATGGCGATGTTCGCCGAGGCCGAGGGCGAGGGCGGCAATCGCGGCGAGGCGGAATGGGAGATGGTGCGGCAGGCGCAGGCCTGGCAGAAGCGCAAGTACGACGCCGGCTGGGCCGGCATTACCTGGCCCAAGCGCTACGGCGGGCGCGGCGCGTCCATCATGCAGCAGGTGATCTGGGGCCAGGAGGAGGCCAAGTACGAGACGCCGCCGAACATCTTCATGATCGGCATCGGCATGGCGGGCCCCACCATCCAGGTCCATGGCAGCAACGAGCAGAAGGATCGCTACCTCAAGCCCATGCTCTCCGGCGAGGAGATCTGGTGCCAGCTCTTCAGCGAGCCGGGCGCCGGCTCGGATCTGGCCGGCCTGCGCACCCGGGCGGTGAAGGAGGGCGATGAGTGGGTGGTCAACGGCCAGAAGGTCTGGACCTCGGGCGCGCACTACTCCAAATGGGGCATCCTGGTCACGCGTTCGGATCCGAGCGCGCCCAAGCACAAGGGGCTGACCTACTTCATCGTCGACATGGAATCGCCGGGCGTCGAGATCCGGCCGATCCGACAGATGACCGGCGGCGCCAACTTCAACGAAGTGTTCTTCAAGGACGTGCGCATCCCGGACAGCAATCGGCTCGGCGCCGTCGGCCAGGGCTGGAGCGTGGCGATCACCACGCTGATGAACGAGCGGATGAGCATCGGCGGTGGCGGCGGCATGCTCGGTGGCGACAGTGGCCTGAGCGATGTGATCAAGGGGCTGGGCAAGGTCTATGTCAACGGGCGGCCGGCGATCGAGAACGCTGCCGTGCGCCATCAGCTGGCCCGCTTCATGACGCGCTTCAAGGGCCTGGAGCTGACGGGTTACCGCACGCTGTCCGCCCTGTCGATGGGCGGCATGCCGGGCGCGGAGAGCTCGATCATGAAGCTCGAGATGGGCCTGCTGGCGCAGCAGATGGCGGCGTTCGTGATGGAGTTGCAGGGACCGAACGGCGTCCTCATGGATTCCGATGTGGCGCTGATGGAAGCGATGTGGCAGCAGGTCTACCTCGGCGTGCCGGCCATCCGGATCGCCGGCGGCACCGATGAGGTACAGCGCAACATCATCGGTGAGCGTGTGCTCGGCCTGCCGGCTGACGTGCGGCTGGACAAGGGGGTGCCGTTCAACGAGGTGCCGACCGGCCCGCGTACCGCCACGGCCTGATCCACACGGCCCGACTTCGGACCCCGCATCCGCGGATGCGGGGTCTTTTGTTTCCACCATGGGTCCATTCACACGGAGAGTTCATATGGCAGATCAAGCGCCGCTGGAGCCGGGATACTTCCGCCTGCCGGCCGGCGAGGGCGAACGCGGGCGCCTGCTCGGCTCCTACAGCGCCGCGGCAGGCAAGTACTTCTTTCCGCAGCGCCTGCAGTGCCCCGTCACTGAAGAGCCGGTCGAAGAGGTCGAGCTGTCGCCGGAGGGCACGCTCTATTCCTGGACCTGGGTCAGCATGCCCTTCATGGGCAACATGCAGATGGGTGATGGCAAGGGCCATGCCGTGGGGCAGATCGATCTGCCCGAGGGCGTGCGCATCCAGTCAGTCATCCAGGGTCAGCGGGACGATTTCGAGATCGGCATGCGTATGGGGCTCGAGTTCGTGCCGGTCAAGAAGAAGGGCTCCCGGCAGCTGATGACCTTCTGTTTCGCGCCGGTCAAGGAGGAGAGCAAGTGAAGCTGGAAGACGTCTATGTGGTCGGTGTGGGCATGCACCCGTTCGGCAAGCACGGTGCGAGCAACAAGGTCATGGCCTACACCGCCGGCAAGGCCGCGCTGCAGGATGCCGGGCTGAAGTTCCGGGACGTCGGCTACCTCTACAACGGCTATCTCGGCGGCGACCCGATCGAGGGCGTGGGCATCGCCAAGGAACTGGGGTTGACCGGCGTGCCGGTGGTCCATGTCGAGAACGCCTCGGCGACGGGCTCCTCGGCATTTCGCGAGGCGGCGCTGGCGGTTGCCGGCGGTCATGCCGAGGTGGCCATGGCGCTGGGCTATGACGACATGCTGCGCATGGGCCAGCGCATGATGCAGATCTTCATGGCGGAAGGCCCGCGGGTGGAAAGCCTGGTGCTGCCGGCGGCGTTCTTCGCGATGTGGGCGGTGCGTCGGATGCACGACTACGGCACCACCGAGGAGACTTTCGCCAGGATCGCGGCCAAGAACTGGAACCACGCGCGACACAACCCCAATGCGCAGCGCCGGTCGACACATGAGGTGACCGCCGAGGAAGTCCTTGCCTCCAAGGAAGTCGCCTGGCCGCACACCTCGATGATGGCCTGTGCCACCGGCGGCGGAGCGGCCTGCGCGATCCTTGCCAACAAGGCGACGGCCAGGCGACTCGCCAATGGCCGGCCGCTGGTCAAGGTGACCTCTTCCCAGCTGCAGTCCGAGCAGTATGTGGACGGCCACATCTTCATGGGCGCCGTGGTCGGGCCGAGCGAGCTGACCCGCATGACGGCACAAGCGAGCTGGGAGGATGCAGGCATCGGTCCGGAGGACATCAGCTTCGTGCACGTACACGATGCCTTCCCGATCGAGGAGCTCATGTACTACGAGCTGATGGGCTTCTGCGGCGATGGCGAGGGCGATCGGCTGGTCGCCGAAGGCGCCACCAGCCTCGGTGGTCGAATTCCGTTCTCCACCGATGGCGGCCTGATCGCCCGCGGGCATCCGGGCGGCCCGACGGGCCTTGCGCAGGTGTGGGATGCGACTCTGCAGCTGCGGGGCGAGGCCGGCCAGCGCCAGGTCGAAAATGCCCGGCACGGTGCCGTGCACATGATGGGCGCGGGCTCGGTATGTGCGATGCATATACTCAGCCGCGAAGACTAGAGTTGCATTCGCCTTCGCGGGGCGGTGAACCTTCGCCGCGCCGTGCCGGTCGTATCTAGTCAATTCACTGGCAGGAAGATCCCGATGATGTTGTTACGCGCTGGCGCCCTGATGCTGTTCGTGCTGTTGCTGTCGGCCTGCAATACGATGGCCGGCATGGGACAGGACATCGAGACTGCCGGGGAGACGATCGAGCGGGAGGCCCGCGAGTAGGGCAGTTCCCTCGCTTCGACACGCGCAAGGGCGGCCTCGAGCCGCCCTTGCTTCGCCTGGCCTCATTCGGCCGGCGCGGGAACGTCGGCGAAATCGGCCTTGCGGATCAGGGCATGAATGCCCTTGGTGCCATCCACCACCTGCGACACCTCGAAATCGGTCGCTGCACTGAGGTAGGCATAGGCCAGCGCCTCGCTGATGCCGTAGTGCTCGTGCAGGAAACGGATCGATTCTCGTACGGCCGCCTTCATGGCCTCATCCAGATCCTCGTGCAGGCCGATCGCCACCCAGTACTCTGGCGTCTCACCGAGGGGCAGGGACGGCTTCCCACCCGGCGCGGCAGCGGCATCAATCACGGTCAGGCGGAAGGTGGCCCGTAGCGAGCCCTCCAGCGCCGTCAGCGAGACCTCGCCGTCGCCCTGGCTGTAATGACCATCGCCGGTGTAGAACAGCGCACCGGGGACCTGCACCGGATAGTAGATCGTGCTGCCGACACCGAACTCGTTGATGTCGGCATTGCCGCCGTGGCTGGCAGGTGGCACCGAATGCACCCGCGCATCGGTATCGGGCGCCACGCCCATCAGCCCCATGAACGGCTGCAGCGGGAAGGTGATCTCGTGCTCGCCACTCGCGCCCGGCGGCGTCGTCGCCAGCACGCCCACGCATTGATCCTGCGCACAGCGAATCGGCGTGAAGATCGACACATTGCCATAGCGCTCCGGATGCGCGGGGCTGGCATCCGGCTGCGGGGGTGTTTGCGGATACTCCCCCGGCAGCGCGCCCTTGCCATGGCGATTGGAAATGACGCCGTAGGGCACACGTGGCTGCAGGTCAAGAACCTCGACCTTGAGGACATCCCCCGGCTCGGCGCCCTCGATGGCGATGGGGCCGGTCACCACATGCGGGCCATCGGCGGCGAAGTCGTGGGTGAGCTCGGCGGCGGCGATCGCAATGGCGTCGTCCAGCACCTGGTCGGCGGGAATACCGTGGCTGGCGAAGTAGCGCTGGGGATCACGCCCCTGATCCTCCAGCACGCCCTCATGCGAGACCGTATCGAAGGTGACGATGCTGCCCGAGGGAACACTGAGTACCGGTTGTGCACCGCGATTGGGCAGGTGGCCCCAGCGGATCGTCGCCGGCAGCGCGGGCACGTAGAAACCGGCGGACGGGTCGGCCGGCATGGGCCCTGGCTGCTCGCCGAGCGGCTGCAGGACCTCGAAGGCGAGCGTGGGTGTGGCCAGCAGCGTGCTGGCGACGGCGGCGGTCACCGCCAGATTTCGGCACATGTGTCACTCCTCGAATCCCGGACAGGGCCTCCTGGAGCAATCGATGTGCCAAAAAAAGCCCGGGCACAAGGCCCGGGCCCTTCAGAGCAGGTGATCGCCGAGTTACTGGCGGACACGCTCCTTCTTGGTGGCCGAAATCACGGCCACCACGCGGCGGTTTTGCTGACGACCCGCGTCGGTGTCGTTCGAGGCGACCGGACGCTGCTCACCGTAGCCAGCAGCCCGCAGACGGCTCGGATCGATGCTGAAGCGTTCCACCAGTACCTGACGGACGGCTTCGGCACGACGCTGCGAGAGCGCCTGGTTGTAGCTCGTCGAGCCGATGCTGTCGGTGTGTCCTTCGATGACTGCACGGGTCTCGGGATATTCCCGCATGAACTGCGCGGTCTTCTCGATCTCGCCGAAGTACTGCGGCTTGACCTCGGACCGGTCAAAGTCGAAGAGCACTTCCATGCGGATGCTCACCGGCTTCTCGAGCTCGATGTAGCAGCCCTCGTCGTCGACCTTGGCGCCGGTGGCGCTGTCCGGGCACTTGTCGAGGTAGTCCGGCACGCCGTCACCGTCGCTGTCCTGCGGGCAGCCGTCCGGTCCCACGCTCACGCCCATCGGGGTGTCGGGGCAGCGGTCCTGCGCGTCGGGCACGCCGTCACCATCGCTGTCCTCAGGGGCACGTTCGGTCGGGAAGGTGAAACCGATCACCGCCTGGGCCTGGATGTTGTCGATCTCGTTTTCCAGGTAGGTAACCGACCGCACGTCGGCGCGGGCGAACAGCCGCTCGCTCAGCTGCGCGCGCAGGCCGCCACCGTAACCGGCGATGGCTTCTTCCTCGTCGAACTCGACCAGCGCGTCGTCGACCTCGTAGGTCGACCAGCCGGCGAAGCCCACCAGGTAGGGCGTGACGGCCCATTCCGGCATCAGGTTGAAGTACACATCGAGCGTGCCTTCCAGCATCTCGAGGTCGTAGTCATCGTTCTCGGACAGTTCCGGTTCGGTGTAGCCGATAGTCAGTTCGGCCAGCCAGCGCGGATCGAACTGATAGCCGAGGCCGAGCCGCAGGCCGAAGTCGTCCTCGACGCCAGCCTGGTTCTCTTCATCGCCATCGTCCTCGAACCAGTCATAGCGGACGCCCGGGGTGATCACGAACCCCGGCGTGACTTCCGCCTGAACGCCCGTGCTGCCGAGCAGCAGCAGGGCGGCGCCGGTCAGACCGGCAGTGCGAATGTGCTTGTCCATGTTGTTCCTTTCCTTGAGACGCAAGACTTACGGCGTGCTGATCGCGGTGGCGACGTTGCCGTAGAAGGTGGCCCGGCGATCTGCCAGCTGCGAGCGGATATCGTACAGCGCCGCGAGGCCGAGATTGCCGTTGGCGAACGTCACACCAGAGAGGTTCGTGAACAGGGCCGAACGGGCAGTTGCGGCATTCTCCGCCACGCCGAAGAGCAAACCGTCACCGATATCGGTCGCCAGTGCCACCGTTACGCCGCCGGCAATGGCCAGGCCGACCGCCGGTACGAACAGCTCGCTGTTCGCGATATCCAGTTCGCCGTCACCCACCTGATTGGCGAGGAACTCCGCCCGATTCTCGAAGCTTTCGATCCGGCGCGCCGTCAGATCCTGCACCAGGGTGCCGATCGGGCCGTCGAAGTTGCCGTAGAACGCCAGCCGCGTACCGGCCAGATCCGCGCGGGTCTGCGGTACCACCGCCAGGGCCTGACCGGTCGAATCCAGCGCCAGCGAGATCGCCTGCAGCGCCTGCTCGCCGATATCCAGATCACCGTCGCCAACCTCGTTCAGGAAGAACTCGCGACGCTCGTCCAGCTTCTCCAGGCGACGCTCGGCCAGGGCCGTAAGGCGCTCGGCGCCGGCGGCGTCGTAGAGGTCCTGTCGCAGCTGGGTCAGCTCGATGCGGGACTCGGGAATCACGGCGATGAGGTTGCCGGCATCATCGAGTACGGCGGTGAAGATTTCGACCGGCACATCGAGGATGTCCAGTTCGCCGTCACCCAGCTCATTCTCGTAGAAGTCGATGCGGTCCTCGATCTTGTTGCGGCGCCGCTCGTTGATCTCCTGCAGCGCCTGGCCGATCGGACCCTGGAGCTGCGCCAGCAGCTCGGCGCGCTCCTCGAGGGCCTGCTCGCGGCGCTCGGCGATGTCAGCCAGCAGCTCGCCCTTGCGGTCGAGCAGGGTCACGATCGGGCCATCGGTAACGGCGCCGCCATCGCCGCCATTGTCATTGCCGTCGCCGTCATCGCCACCGTTGCCGCCATCACCATCGGCCGGCAGGAACACGTCCTGGTCCATCACGATGACGCGCTGGAACGGCTCGGAAGGCAGCGAATCGCGGCCGGCGATGCTGGCAAGCTGGGTTTCCGGCATGACCTGCAGCTGCGCCATCACGGCGACAGGCGCAGACAGCATCAAAGCAGTTGTTGTAATGCGCTTGAACATTTGTTGATCTCTCCTTGAGCTTCTAAGGCAAGCCGATACGCCAAATCGTCTGGTGGGCCGGGCAATGCTGGCTTGGTCACTGCCTGGACCGGCATCAAGTCTTGGCGACGCGCGCAGCGTCCGGCGCAGCGATTAAATAGGACTAAGCGCCCCCCCTGCAACTGTCTCCGAAAGACGACTTGAACAGCATCGTGCTGACGGATTCGATTGCTGCCTGGCGATCTCGCCCTCGGTCCGCGATCGTTATGCCGGGCGCCGGCAAGTCACACGCCCCGGGCCCGGATGGGTTGACCGGTGCTGAGCGAAAAGATTGCGTCGCCAGCAGCCTGCGTGTGCGCCAAATGCTAACAGCCGACCTTGCCGCATGACAGCGCTGCTGGACGGCAGCGTAGGCGCGGGACCGGCAGGCGCCATAGGCGAAGACCGAGGCGGGCCCGGTCTTCGCTGTCCTTCAAGCGACGTCAGCAGGTTAGCCGGCGTTCATGTCACGCAGCACGAAGTTCAGGATGCCGCCGTGGGCGTAGTAATCCCACTCCTTCGGCGTGTCCACGCGCACGCGAACGACGAAGCGCGTCACCTTGCCCTCGGCATTCGTGGCTTCCACCTCGGCTTCCCGGGCGCCGCGGCCCAGGCCGGCAATGCGGAAGGTTTCCGTGCCGGACAGCCCCAGCTCTCCCGCGCCCTCGCCCGACTTGAACTGCAGGGGCAGCACGCCCATGCCGACGAGGTTCGAGCGATGGATTCGCTCGAAGCTCTTGGCGATGACCGCCTTCACGCCGAGCAGCAGCGTGCCTTTCGCCGCCCAGTCGCGCGATGAGCCCGTGCCGTACTCGGCGCCGGCCAGCACCACCAGCGGCGTGGCATCGGCCTGATACTTCATGGCGGCATCGTAGATCGACATCTGCTCATCGGTCGGCAGGTAGGTCGTCCAGCCACCCTCGGTTCCAGGGGCCAGCTGGTTGCGCAGGCGGATGTTGGCGAAGGTGCCGCGCATCATCACTTCGTGGTTGCCGCGTCGCGAGCCGTAGGAATTGAAGTCTGCCGGCTCCACGCCGTGCTCGATGAGGTAGCGCCCGGCGGGGCTGTCGGCCTTGATGCTGCCGGCGGGAGAGATGTGGTCGGTGGTGATCGAATCACCCAGCAGCGCCAGTGCCCGCGCACCCTCGATGTCGGCGATGCCTGGCGGCTGCATCGTCATGCCCTTGAAGTAGGGCGGATTCTGGATGTAGGTGCTGTCCTGGTTCCACTCGTAGCGCTCGCCCTCGGGAATCTGCAGGCTGTTCCAGCGCGCGTCGCCGGCGTAGACGTCCGCATAGGAGCGCCGGAACATCTGCGCGGTCACGTTCTCGCGGATGCAGTCGGCGACTTCCTGCTGGCTCGGCCACACATCGCGCAGGAACACGTCCTTGCCCTCGGCGTCCTGGCCAAGCGGCTCGTGATAGAGGTCGATGTGCATCGTCCCGGCCAGGGCGTAGGCGACCACCAGCGGCGGGGAGGCAAGGAAGTTCATGCGCACATCCGGGTGCACCCGACCCTCGAAGTTGCGGTTGCCCGACAGCACCGAGCAGGCCACCAGGTCCTGCTGGTTGATCGCCTTGCTGATCGGCGCCGGCAGCGGCCCGGAGTTGCCGATGCAGGTTGTGCAGCCGTAGCCGACGACGTTGAAGCGCAGCGCTTCCAGGTCATCCAGCAGCCCGGCACTGCGCAGGTACTCTGTGACCACCATTGAACCGGGCGCCAACGAGGTCTTCACCCACGGCTTGACCTTCAGCCCGCGGGCCGCGGCGTTGCGCGCGACCAGGCCGGCGGCCAGCATCACGGCCGGATTGGAGGTGTTGGTGCAGCTGGTGATGGCCGCGATCACGACTCGCCCGTCCGTCAGCGTGAAGCGCTCGCCGTCCAGGTCCACCTCCGCCTGCGGCGCCGCCGCGGCGCGACCCTCGGTCATCTTCGCCAGGTGCTCGGCATAGGTGGTCTTGCTGTCGACCAGCGGGATGCGGTCCTGGGGCCGCTTCGGGCCGGCGAGGCTCGGCACCACATCGGCCAGGTCCAGCTCGAGCACGTCGGAATACTCGGCCTGCGGGGCGTCCGGCCGCCACATGCCCTGCGCCTTGGCATAGGCCTCCACCAGCGCGACGCGTTCCTCGTCGCGGCCGCTCAGGCGCAGATAGTTCAGCGTTTCCTCGTCGATCGGGAAGATGCCGCAGGTCGCACCGTACTCCGGCGCCATGTTGCCGATGGTCGCCCGGTCGGCGAGCGGCAGATCGGCCAGGCCATCGCCGAAGAATTCGACGAACTTGCCGACCACGCCACGTGCCCGCAGCATCTGCGTGACCGTCAGCACCAGGTCGGTGGCGGTGGCGCCTTCGGCCAGCCGGCCGTTGAGCTTGAAGCCCACCACCTGCGGGATCAGCATCGAGATCGGCTGGCCCAGCATGGCCGCTTCCGCCTCGATGCCGCCGACGCCCCAGCCGAGTACGCCGACGCCGTTGATCATGGTGGTATGCGAATCGGTGCCGACGAGCGTGTCCGGATAGGCCACGGTGCGCCCGTCCTGCTCGCGCGAGAACACCACGCGGGCGAGATACTCGAGGTTCACCTGATGAACGATGCCGGTATCCGGCGGCACCACACCGAAGTTCGAGAACGCCTTCTGGCCCCAGCGCAGGAACTGGTAGCGCTCCTTGTTGCGATCGAACTCGATGCGGGCGTTCACGTCCGCCGCGTCGGGAGTCCCGAACGCGTCCACCTGCACCGAATGGTCGATGACCAGCTCCGCCGGCGACAGCGGGTTGATGCGCCGCGGATCGCCGCCGAGCGCCGCCATCGCATCGCGCATGGCCGCCAGATCCACCACCGCCGGCACGCCGGTGAAGTCCTGCATGACCACGCGGGCCGGCGTGAAGGCGATCTCCACGCTGGGCTCGCTCTGCGGATCCCAGTTCAGCAGCGCCTCGATGTCATCCCGCGTGACGTTGACCCCGTCCTCGTGCCGCAGCAGGTTCTCGAGCAGGATCTTCAGGGAGAAGGGCAGACGGGCCGCACGCTGCGCATCGATCGCGTCCAGCCGGTAGATGTCGTAGTCCTTGCCACCCACCGACAAGGTGGTTCGCGCTTGCGAGTCCGTCATCATTCCTCCATTGGGTCGGACTGCGGCGACTCGGCGCCGCGAGGGCCGCACATTATAAGCGAAGCGCCGCCCGCTTAAGCCGGCGTCTCAGATCCGGCCGGCGCGCAGGTCATTCGCGGTCTGTACCAGCCGGCGCCGTTGCAGCGGCAGGGTCCACACGCGTCCGCCGCACTGTCGCCACAGATGGCTGGCGCGCAGGCCCGCGAGCAGCAGCGCCCGGACCAGATCGGCGTTCTCGGGCCGCTGCAGGTACTCCGCCCGCCCGCGGACCACGATGCGCATCCGCATGTGACCGGTCAGCCGCTGATAGATCCGCGCCGCGCGCTCGATCAGTGCCTCGCGGCTCAGATCCTGCTGTTCGTGAGCCCGCACCAGATCGCCGATGTCGCGTCGCAGTCCGCTCGGGGCATGCTTGTCCGCGAATACCCGCCGCTCGAGTTGGCGCACAGAAAAGGCGTAGTAGGCAGCCGGCATGGCGTCACGGGCCGACGCGGCCCGGCTGACAATCGCATGCAGCGCATCAAGACCTGGCCGCAAGCGACTGATATCGCCATAGATTGCCGCCACCGAGGGCGCTTCGATTTTGAGCAGACTGAACAGCAGCGCATCGACCGGATCCGCCGGCGCCTGGCCGCTGCGTGCCACCTGATGCACCAGCACACCGCTCTGGCACAGGGCCGACAGCGCCACGGTGCGTTCGACGATGCTGTGGCTCATGGCGTGAACACTTCACCGCCGCGCGCCCGACCCCGGATCGTGGCGCCGCCAAGGCAGCGGTCGCCGGCGTAAAGCACCAGGGACTGGCCCGGCGCCACGGCGCGCTGGGGCGCCTCGAACTGGACCGCGAGGCCGGCGCCGTCGGCTGCCACGTGACAGGGCTGCAGTGGTTGGCGGTGGCGTAGCCGCGCCTGCGCCCGGCAGGGCAGCGCCGGTTGGCTCAGCCAGTGCGCAGGACCGGTGAACACCCGGTCGTGGTCGCGGGCGGGATGTTCGCCCTGCACGACGATCAGGGCGTTGCGCGCCGGGCACTTGTCGACCACATACCACGGCGCGCCGCCGCCCTGGCCGCCACCGATGCCCAGCCCCCGACGCTGACCGATGGTGTAGTGGCACAGCCCCCGGTGACGGCCGACCTCGCGACCCTCCGGCGTTTCAATGGGGCCAGCCGGTGCCTGCAGGTAGCGGCGCAGGAACGGCTCGAAACGCCCCTCGCCGATGAAGCAGATGCCGGTGCTGTCGGGCCGGTCGTGATTCGGCAGGCCGGCCTCAGCGGCCAGGGCGCGGACCTGTGACTTGTGCAGATGGCCTAGCGGGAACAGCACGTGCGCCAGCGCCGCCGGGTCGACGGCGTGCAGAAAATACGTCTGATCCTTGCCGGCGTCGGCCGCCTGCTGCAATGCGCCGGTGCGAGGGCACAGCCGCGCGTAATGGCCGGTGGCGATTCGCGCCGCACCCAGGCGGCGTGCGTGCTGCAGGAATGCGTCGAACTTGATCTCGCGGTTGCAGTGCACGTCCGGATTGGGCGTGCGTCCCGCGGCATATTCGTCCAGGAATGGGCCAAAGACGCGCTCGCGATAGCGCTCGCGGAACGATACGCGGTGCAAGGGAATGTCCAGTTCGGCGCAGACCTGGCGGGCAGCCTGAAAGTCCGCCGCCGCCGTGCAGTAGGCGTCGGCCTCGTCCCAGTTGCTCATGAACAGGCCCTCGACCTGCCAGCCGGCTTGCGCCAGCAGCAGGGCGGCAACCGCCGAATCGACCCCGCCGGACAACCCGACGATCACCCGTCGGCCCGCGCCGGCAGGCAGGGATTCGGCGGCACGGGCCAGCGCCGGCAAGGCTGGCACGGGCTCAGCGTTCATCGTCGATCACCTCCAGCGGAAACCGCCGCCCGGCCAGGTAGTCCCGAACCGAACGGGCGATCAGCGGGGTGCGCAGCGGCAGTTGCGCCTCCAGGATCTCCTGCCGGCTGCACCAGCGCGTGCCGACGATGCCCTCATCCAGCACGGCCCCGGCCGCCGGTGCGCCGGCCTGGCCGCAGAACGTGAAGCGCAGAAAGCTCTTGCCTTCCCCGCGCGCCTGCCACTGATAGATGCCGATCAGTGCCTGCGGCTCGAAAAGACAGCCCGTCTCCTCCCGCGTTTCGCGCACCACGGCCTGCAGCAGGCTCTCGCCCGGCTCCAGGTGCCCGGCCGGCTGATTGAAGCAACGACGCCCGCCCGCCCATTCATCCACCAGGAGGAAGTGTTGCTGGCGCTCGATGATGGCGGCGACGGTGACGGCGGGTTTCCAGCGCAAGGCGGCGCTCGGTCTGCTATAGCGAGTGGGTCAGTTTATCAGCCGCGGGCGCTGTCGGCCTTGGGTGACCGGGGAGGGCGTGCTAGCATCGCGCGCCGTTGCGGACCCGGGGCCGCGGCACGCGCACCGCCGGCGGCGTCCGGCGCAACCGGCATGGAGCAATACTCCTTGAATATAGGCATCGTCTTCGCGGGGCAGGGTTCGCAGTCCGTTGGCATGCTCGGCGAATTGGCCGCAGCTTGGCCCGAGATCTGCCGGACCTTCGACACCGCGAGCGAAGCGCTGGGGGAGGACCTCTGGTCGCTGGCGCAGACCGGGCCGGAGGAACGGCTCAACGACACCCGCATCACCCAGCCTGCGCTGCTGGCGGCGGGTGTCGCCGTCTGGCGGGTCTGGCAGCAGGCGGGTGGCCCTGCGCCGGTGATGATGGCCGGCCACAGCCTCGGCGAGTACACGGCGCTGGTGGCTGCCGATGCGCTCGATTTCGCCGATGCGGTTCGCCTGGTGGCCCGGCGGGGCGCGTTGATGCAGGCGGCGGTGCCAGCCGGCGAGGGCGCCATGGCGGCGCTGCTGGGGCTGGAGGATGCAGTGGTGGCGGAGGTCTGTGCGGCCGCCGCCGGCGAGCAGGTGGTCGAACCGGTCAACTTCAATGCGCCGGGCCAGGTGGTCATCGCCGGCCATGCCGAGGCGGTGGAGCGGGCGATGGCCGCGGCCCGCGAGGCCGGCGCGCGCAAGGCGGTAGTGCTGCCGGTCAGCGTGCCGTCCCACTGCGCGCTGATGCGGGAGGCGGCGGCGGAGCTGGCCGCGGCGCTCGAGGCGGTGGCGATCCGGCCGCCGCGCGTGCCGGTGATCCATAACGTCGACGCCGCCACGCGCAGCGAGCCGGCCGCGATCCGCCAGGCCCTGGCGGCGCAGCTGCACCAGCCGGTCCGCTGGACCGAGTGCATGCAGCGGCTGATCGCCACGCCCGTCTCGCTCGTGGTGGAGGCGAGCCCGGGTCGCGTGCTGACGGGCCTCGCCAAGCGCATCGATCGCGCGGTGCCGGCGGCGGCAGTCTACGATCCCGCCAGCCTGACGGCGGCGCTGGAGCAGACGCAGGAGGCACGGGCATGAGCGAGCCACGCACGGCACTGGTGACCGGCGCGAGTCGCGGCATCGGGCAGGCGATCGCCTGGGAGCTGGCTCGCCGGGGGTGTCGCGTGATCGGCACGGCAACCAGCGAGGCCGGCGCCGAGCGCATCCGGACCGCGGCAGCGGCCAATGCGCTGGCGGTCGAGGGGGCGGTCCTGAACGTGACCGACCGACCGGCGCTCAACGCGTTCCTCGACCAGCTGCGGGACACCGCCGGGGAACCGTCTATCCTCGTGAACAATGCCGGCATCACGCGGGACAACCTGCTGCTACGCATGAAGGACGAGGACTGGGACACGGTCATCGAGACCAACCTCACAGCGGTGTTCCGGCTCAGCCGCGCCTGCCTGCGCGGCATGATGAAGGCGCGCTGGGGCCGCATCGTCAACATTGGTTCGGTGGTCGGCCTGATGGGCAATCCGGGCCAGGCCAACTATGGCGCCGCCAAGGCGGGCGTGATCGGTTTCTCCCGCGCCCTGGCGCGCGAGGTGGCCAGCCGCGGCATTACCGTGAATACCGTCGCCCCGGGCTTCATCGCCACCGACATGACGAACAAGCTCAGCGAGGCGCAACAGGAGGCGATCCTGTCGCAGGTGCCGGCCGGCAGGCTCGGTTCGCCCGCGGATATCGCCCACGCGGTCGCCTTCCTGGCCTCCGAGCAGGCCGGCTATATCACGGGTGAGCTGATCAACGTCAACGGCGGCCTCTACGCCTGACGTCAGGGTCTGTAGCCTGCCAACTACCTTTTCACTACAATGGCGCCGCCCCAGTCGGCGGCATGGATTCATCGGAGGATTACCAGGACATGAGCAGCGTTGAGGAACGGGTGAAGAAGATCATCGTCGAACAGCTCGGCGTCAAGGAAGAGGAAGTCACCTCGGAAGCGTCGTTCGTCGACGATCTCGGCGCTGATTCCCTGGACACGGTGGAGTTGGTGATGGCCCTCGAGGAGGAGTTCGAAACCGAAATCCCCGACGAGGAAGCGGAGAAGCTGACCACCGTCGGCGATGCCATCGACTACATCAACGCGCATCTCTCCGACTGATCCGGCCGAGGCCGTGCCGGTCGGTGGATCGCCCGCGCCGTGGCGATCCACCGACCGGCTGATCCGCACGCAAGCACGAGGCCATCATGCCCGGCGCGCAGCCTTCTGAAACACCGCGTGGCCGACGGGTGGTCGTCACTGGCCTCGGGCTCATCTCGCCGGTCGGGCTGACCGTGGAGGCGAGTTGGGCGGCTATCTGTGCCGGCCGCAGCGGCATTCGGGCGCTGGATGTCGACTTCGACATCGCCCGCTTCCCGGCCCGCATCGGCGGGCAGATCCGCGGCTTCGACGTCGGCGACTACGCCGACCCGAAACAGGTCCGGCGGATGGATCGCTTCGTCCACTATGCGATCGCCGCGGCGGCCCAGGCGCTGGCGCAGGCCGACCTGCCCGAGGCCGCCCGGGTCCGCGCCGGCGTGGCGGTGGGTTCCGGCATCGGCGGCATCCTTGGCATCGAGCGCACGCACGAGGCCTACCTCGAGCAGCACAACCCGCGCAAGATCTCGCCGTTCTTCGTGCCCGGCAGCATCATCAACATGGCCGCCGGCATGATCTCGATCCTGCATGGCCTGCAGGGTCCGAACCTCGCCGTCGTCACCGCCTGCACCACCGGCACGCACAACGTCGGGCTCGGGGCCCGGCTGATCGCCCATGGGGATGCGGACGTGATGGTGGTCGGCGGCGCCGAGCACGCCACCACGCCGCTCAGCATGGGCGGCTTCGCCGCGGCCCGGGCGCTGTCCACCCGCAACGAGGCGCCGGCGGCGGCCAGCCGGCCGTTCGACCGGGATCGCGACGGCTTTGTCCTCAGCGATGGCGCCGGGGTGCTGGTGCTCGAGTCGCTCGCGCACGCCGAGGCCCGTGGCGCCCCGGTCCTGGCGGAGCTCGCCGGGTTCGGCATGAGCGGTGACGCGCACCATTTCACGCAGCCCAGCGCCGACGGCGAGGGCGCAGCCCGGTGCATGCAGGCTGCGCTGGACGACGCGGGCCTGGCACCGGCGGATATCGACTACATCAACGCCCATGGCACCTCCACGCCGGCGGGCGACCTGGCGGAGAGCCAGGCAGTGCATCGGGTGTTCGGCGCGCATGCCGGTCGGCTGCCGGTGAGCTCCACCAAATCGATGACCGGACATATGCTGGGGGCCGCCGGCGCCGCCGAGGCGATCTTCGCCATCCTCGCGCTGCGGGATCAACGGTTGCCGCCGACGATCAACCTGGAACAGCCGGGGGAGGGTTGTGATCTGGACTACGTGCCGGGTGCGGCGCGCGAGGCGCGGATCGACACGGCGATGTCCAACTCCTTCGGCTTCGGCGGCACCAACGGAACGCTGATCTTTCGCCGCTGTTGAGCAGGCCGGGTGTCAGCGGCCCCTGCGCCCGGCGGCTGGCGCAGCCGGTCGACCTGCCGCAGCTGCATCACGCCCGCCCTACGCGCTTCCCGTATCTGCTGCAGAGCGCGGCGCGCCATCCGCAGACCGGGCGCTACGACATCCTGCTCGCGCTCGCCGAACCGCCCTGCGTGCCGCCTCCCGGGCGGTTCTTTCCGGCGCTCGAGGCGCAGTGGCAGCGCGAGCGCAGCGCCCATGCCACGACGACGCTGCCGTTCGGCTCCGGCTGGTTTCTCTACCTGGGTTACGGGCTCGCGCGGGAGGTCGAGCCCTCGCTGCCGGCACGACTGGCCGACCCCGGCGCCGACGGCCTGCCCATCGCCTTCGCCACCCGCTGCCGCGGCGCGCTGATCCACGATCATCTCACCGGTCTTCACTGGGCGGTCGCCGAGACCGCGGCGCAGTTGCAGACGCTGCTGGAGCAGGTCGAGCCGACGCCGCCAGCCGTCGCGCCACCCGGCCGCTGGCAGTGGCGAGCGCCGCCGCCGGTGCCGTTCCTGGAAGCCGTGGCGCGGGTGCGTGAGTATCTGCTGGCGGGCGATGTCTTCCAGGCCAATCTCTCCCACGCCTGGCTCGGCAGCGGTCAGGATCCGGTGCCCATCGGCGCGCTGTACCGGGCGCTGGCGATGGCCAATCCCGCGCCGTTCGCCGCCAGCATTTATCATGAGGGTACGGTGCTGCTCAGCAGCTCTCCCGAACGCCTGCTGGCGCTGCGGGCAGGGCGCCTGGAGACCCGGCCGATCGCCGGTACCTGCCCGCGCAGCGGCGATGCGGCGGTGGATGCGCGGGCGGCACGGCGACTGCGCGCGAGCGCCAAGGAGCGAGCCGAACACGTGATGCTGGTGGATATGGAACGCAACGATCTGGGGCGGGTGTGTCGACCCGGCTCGGTGCGGGTCGCCGAGCTGATGCAGCTGGAGCGCTACGCTCATGTGCAGCATCTGGTGTCGAGCATCGTCGGCGAACTGGCCGATGGCCGCGGGCCGGTCGATGCGATCCGCGCCGTGTTCCCCGGTGGCAGCATCACCGGCTGCCCCAAGGTGCGCTGCATGGAGATCATCGATGCGCTGGAGGCGGCGCCCCGGGGAGCCTACACCGGCAGTTGCGGCTATCTCGACCGCTCCGGGCAGATGGACCTCAACATCCTGATCCGCACCGCATGGTATCGCGACAATCAACTCGGCTTTCGAACCGGCAGCGGCATCGTCGCCGACTCCAAGCCGCGAGCGGAACTGGCCGAGACGCACCACAAGGCCGCCGGCATGCTCAAGGCCTGGCCGGCATGCTGAGCTGGATCGACGGGCAGCCGGCACGAGACCTGCCGCTTGCCGATCGTGGCTGGCGCTACGGCGATGGCCTGTTCGAAACGGTGCGGGTCGAGCAGGCCCGCCTGTTGTGCTGGACCTATCATCAGCGGCGGCTTCGCCTCGGCTGCGCCCGGCTCGGGCTGCCGGCGCCGCCTGCCGAGCTGGCGGACTGGATCGGCCGGGCCATCGACCGCACCGGGCCCGGCATGTTGCGCCTGGCCATGACGGCCGGGGAGAGTGGCGCCGGCTACCGGCGCCCTCGCCCAGCGACGCCGCACTGGATCCTGCAGTGGCAGCCGATACCGCCGCGACCGGCAGGCGGCGAGGGCATCGTGCTATACCCCTTCCGGACGCGGCTGCCGCGGGATCCGGCGTTGGCCGGCCTGAAGCACGCCAACCGTCTGCCGCAGGTACTCGCCCGGGCGGAATGGCAGGATCAGGCGGAAGAAGGACTGATGTGTGATACCGATGGCTTCCTCGCCGCCGGCACGGCCAGCAATCTCTTCTGGCGTCGCGGGAGCTGCCTCTACACCCCGCCGCTCGCCCAGTGCGGCGTGTGGGGTACGCGGCGACAACTGCTGCTGGACGAGGTGGGCGCGCTCGGCCTGACGGTGTGTCAGCAGCGGGCGCGGCCGAGCGCGCTGGCCGACGCCGAGGAAGTCTTCATCTGCAATGCCCGCATCGGCATCCGGCCCGTGCGTCGCCTCGGGCACCGGCGCTGGCCGGTGGGGCCGCAGAGCCGGCGCCTGCAGGCATGGCTTGTCGAGGCCGAACAGCGTACGGCGTGGGCGGCATGAGGCGGCTGCTCGCTCTCGTGCTGACCGTCGCAGTGCTGGCCGGCGTCGTCGGCGCCGGCTGGCGCATCGCGCTGCACTGGCAGCGTGCCCCGCTACCGCTGGCGGCACCGGTCACGGTCGAGATCGCGCCGGGCAGCTCACTGCGCAGCATCGCCGGCACCCTGCATAACGGCGGGGTGCTGCCACACCCGTTGCCGTTCGTGCTGCTGGCGTACTGGCACGACGCTGCGCAGTCACTGCAGGCGGGCGAATACCGGTTCGAGCCGGGTGACACGCCGCTCGATGTGCTGCACCAGCTCGTGGCCGGACGTGTGCTGCAGCACCGCTTCACGATCGTCGAGGGCTGGACGTTCGCTGACCTGCGGCGGGCGCTGACCCAGGCAGAGCCCTTGCGCCAGCAGGGCGCCGCGCTGTCCGATGACGAGCTCATGGCGGCGCTCGGCCATCCCGATCAGCATCCGGAGGGGCGTTTTCTGCCCGAGACCTATCAGTACGTGCGAGGCGACAGCGACCTGGCGCTGCTGGCCCGCGCGCATGCCGCGATGGCTGCAGCGCTGGCTGCCAGCTGGCAGACGCGAGCGGCGGAGTTGAGCGTGGACACCCCGGCCGAGGCGTTGGTGCTGGCCTCGATCATCGAGAAGGAGACGGCAGTGGGCACCGAGCGCGCGACGATCTCCGGCGTGTTCCATCGACGCCTCGCGCTCGGCATGCGTCTGCAAACCGACCCGACCGTGATCTATGGCCTCGGCAGCCGCTTCGACGGCGACCTGCGGCGGGCCGATCTGGCGCGCGATGGCCCCTACAACACCTATCAGCGCACGGGCCTGCCCCCCACGCCGATCGCGTTGCCGGGTCGGGCCGCGCTCGAGGCGGCGGTGCATCCCGAGCCCGGCGAAGCGCTGTATTTCGTCGCTCGCCGCGACGGCACGCACGTGTTCTCCGCTGACTATGCGGCGCACCGCCAGGCGGTGGCCTGCCATCAGCTCCAGCGATGCGAGGGCCCAGCGCCATGAGCACACGGGGGCGCTTCATCGTCCTGGAGGGCGGGGAAGGTACGGGCAAGAGCACCAATCTCGGCTTCTGCGTCGACTGGCTGGCGGCGCGGGGCATGCCTGTGGTCCGTACGCGTGAGCCGGGCGGCACGGCGCTCGGGGAACAGCTGCGCGCGGTGCTGCTGAACCAGCCGATGAGTGCAGACGCCGAAACGCTGCTCATGTTTGCGGCGCGCGCCGAGCATCTGGCCACGGTGATTCGTCCGGCACTGGCGGCCGGCAAGTGGGTCGTGTGCGATCGCTTCACCGATGCCACCTACGCCTACCAGGGCGGCGGCAGGGGGCTGCCGGCCGAGCGGATCGCGACGCTGGAGGCCTGGACTCAGGGCGCACTGCGGCCGGATCTGGTGCTGCTGTTCGACGCGCCGCCGGCCGTGGGGCTGGCACGCGCTGCGGCCCGCGCCGGCGCACAGGATCGTTTCGAGCGGGAGCGCGCGGCGTTTTGGGAAGGTGTCCGGCAAGCCTATCAGGCACGGGCTGCCGCCGATCCGGAGCGATATCGGCGCATCGATGCCGCCCAGCCGTTGCCGGCGGTGCAGGCGCAGCTGGACCTCGAGTTGGCACGCTTCGTGGGGCAGCAGCGATGAGTCCGTCAGCGGGAGGCAGGACGCCTCCGGAAGGGCCGGGGCGCAGCGCGTCGGCAGCGCCGGCGCCGCAGACATCGAGGCCGTGGAGCCTGGCGCCGCCGGCGTGGCAGGGTGCGGCGTGGCACCGGTGGTGGCAGCTGGTACAGGCCGACCGACTGGGACACGCGTATCTGCTGGTCGGGCCGCACGGCACGGGCCGGCGCCCCTTCGCGGAGGCGGCGCTGGCCCTGCTGCTGTGCGCCGCACCTGGCGTGCAAGGGGCATGCGGCGCGTGCCGCAGTTGCCGCCTGCTGACCGCCGGCACGCATCCGGATCAGCATGTGCTGGTGCCGGAGGAGGCTGGCACGGGAATTCGCATCGATGCCATCCGCGGCATGGCGGAGCGATTGCAGCGTCACGGCCACTTCGGCGCGCGCCGTGGCGTCATCATCGATCCGGCCGAGGCGGTGAATCTACAGGCGGCCAATAGTCTGTTGAAGCTGCTGGAGGAGCCGCCAAGCGGGGTATTGTTCCTGTTGATCGTCGAGCGGGAACGACGGCTGCCGATCACCCTTCGCAGCCGCTGTCAGCGCTTGACTCTGGCATCGCCGGCGCCCGGTGAGGCGCAGGAGTGGCTGCGGGCGCAGGGCATCTCCGCGGCGGCGGCAACGGCGGCGCTGGCGCTGGCGCCGGGGCGGCCACGCCAGGCGCTGACGCTGGCGGCGGAGGCGCCTGCGCTGCTCGCGGCGCTGCGGGACGATCTGGCGGCCCTGCTGGCACGACGTGCGGATCTGGTGGCGGTGGCGAACCGCTGGCAGGCGCATCCGGAGCTCGATCTGCTGCTGCGCTGGCTGCTCACGCAGGTCCGGGCGGCCCTGCGCGCCCAGCTGCTGCCGGCGCCTCAAGATGCCGGGCCAACCGACGATATCCTGAGGCAGTTATGCAACGTGCCGGCGGCGCGCCTGTTCGCCTATCACGATGAGCTGCAGCAGGCGGCGACCGAGTCCCAGGCGGGGATGAACCGCCAGCTGCTGATGGAGCGTCTGCTGCTGCGCTGGATGAGCGGGTTCGCGTCGGAGCCGGTACCGCCCGGTGTGGCGACGGGCCTGGCCTGGGCGGCGAACATTTCCCCGCAGGAGGGTTGATCCGCATGAGCGAGTCCGATCGGCAACACGGCATCCTGACGCTCACCATCAAGGATCAGCCGGCACTGCAGGCGGCCTACATGCCGACGATCATCAACGGCGGCCTGTTCGTGCCGACCAACAGGCGCTATCGGCTGGGCGACGAGATCTTCCTGCTGCTCAACCTGATGGAGGAGCCGGAAACGCTGCCGGTCGCCGGTCGGGTCGTGTGGGTGACGCCACCGGGCGCCCAGAACAAGCGACTGGCGGGCATCGGCGTGCAATTCGCCGAGCAGGATGATGGCAGCACGCAGAAGCGCATTGAGACCCACTTGGCCGGCGCGCTGAAGAGCGAGCGGCCTACGCACACGCTCTGACCGGCGCAGCGCGCGCCGACACGAACTCCTCCGTATCTACTTAGATGCGCATAATACATATTATGTAAATATAGACACCATGAATGTCTATGTCCACTGTGTACATTATGGGGGTGTGGTTGAGCTTCTCAGAATGGCCAGTCAGTATATGCACACCTTGTCCACTCTGCATGGAAGCAGCTTGTGCTGGAACTCGTAAAGATCCGATTTGATGATTCTAACTATTCATGGACCGTTATAGATGATCACGGAAACCCAGTAGACGAGATTCGTGATTGGATCGTGCATCTTGAACAGATCAATCTCTCTCCCAATACAATCCAGGCATATGCGCGTCATGTTGCTCGTCTTGGGACTTACCTCCACTCAAACAGTAAGGAAATCACCGGGATAACTGTTTCCGACTATGATCGTTTCCTTGAGTGGCTGCCTTACCATCTGAGTGGTATGGCCGATGACTCCTCAAATCTTGCCTTTCTTTCTCCTTCATTGGAGCCTGCAGCTAGGCTGGGCCCAACGGTGAATAACCAGGTGCACCTGGCCGTTAAGTCCTTTTATCGCTATTTGACTGGCAGAGAGCCTGCTTTTGCATCAGTCGCTGTCAGCAATCGACATCAGCCTGTAGACAGCTATAAGCCTTTCCTTGAACACATCAATCAACGCAGAAGTGTCAGGAAGAAAGATCCTTACCTTAAAGGGGATCTGGGGTCCGTAAGGAAGAGAGTAACTGAAAAAAGGATGTCGCCTGAGGCGGTTCTGGAGCTCATAAAGGCATGCAGCCTGGTCCGCGACGCCTTTCTTGTCACCCTCCTCTACAACACCGGAATGCGGATTGGAGAAGCTTTGGGACTTCGCCATGCTGATGTTGACCTTGCAGACGGTGTTATTTGGGTAATTCCTCGATCTGACAATGAAAATGGGGCCAGGGCCAAATCCAAGCGTGCTAGAGCAATCCCTGTAATGCCTTACCTGCTTGAAATGTACGAAGATTACATTACAAGCACAGAATACCTGGCAGCGTTTGAATCAGGGACGGAATATGTGTTCTGTAATGTTAAGAAAGGCAGGATTGGGAAAGCCCTATCTCGGAGCTACGCCGAGAATCTAAAAACGTATTTAATCAAACGTACGGGCTATACATTTACTTGGCACCACTTTCGCCACACACATGCTAGTGAGGCTATCGCTGATGGGCACGGGTTGCTAGCCGTTGCTGATCGACTTGGGCATGCCAGCCCTCAAACAACACTCGATTTTTACAACACCTCTTTAGTAGTGAAGTCCGAAAATTACATCTGACCGGCCCAAGCAAGCTGAAGGAGCGGCTTGATGAATTTATGGAATCTGGCGCGCAATCGACTGAGCGAGGCATTAAATGGATTTAGATCTGATTTCAAATAATAAGGAAGGCGCTGAGTTATATCTGACGCAAATGGAAGCGCGTTTGAATGCTATATCACCAGCACTGGTCCAAGAAAACATATGGAGCAAAACCCTTCTAGAAGAAATTCCCTGTTTTGTGAATGAATATATAGCCGCCCGAAGTCCTATATCATTTGTTGGAATTCCTGAGACTCCTTCACTGGAGCTCAAGCTCTACTGGGCCAACCTTTTGTCTGATCCAAGAATGAATTCACAGTCTATAGTTCAAAGAAGAAGGCTCCCAATGAGCTGGCTGATGGAATGCTGCGAAAATGCGCTGCAAAAATTCGAGGTGACATGCATAGCCGACATCCCACATCCAGAATTTCCACTAAAAGGCTCAATTGGCCCTAGCAAGAAAGGCCATAACAAAGACCTGATTACGAGTTTTATATTGTTCGATAAAAAACAGAACCCAAACAGGTCAAAGGTAAAAATAAACTACACCAAGTCAGGTGAGCTGCAGGAAAAGGAATACACCTCCCCCAATATTACTGTTATCGGGGACTTCCATAAGAAAATAATAATACAGCGTGAGCAATTTCAAAGCCTAAGAAAACGGAATGTGTTGCTCCTCGATGATTTGTATTCCGAGTATCACGTGAGGTATAAGGACCTCCAAAAGCAAAAAAGCAGCTACGTCAATCTATTCCAGTTTCCGGAGTGGTTAAGGGATGCTGTCAGAGAGCATATTCTCGACAAAATCAGTCACGATGAACTCGGACCCAAAACGCTGCCGGGCTATGTTGGGCGGTTTAAGCATTTTAGCAACTTCATGCATGAGAAATTCGAGCGACCATCTCCCAGTTCAATAACGGATGTTCTTATTGGTGATATGTTTGTTGATTGGGGGAACGCAAAAGGCTTGTATGGCAGAAACTGGTATACCGACACACTGGCTATGCTGGCTACAGCAGCCAGGAAGTGGCCTGACATTTGGCCTGGCTTAACTGTTTCAGCTCGATCTTCGAAGAAAATTAAGAATGTGCATTATAAAGAAGGTCTTGGAAGGTTGGGTTATGCGCAGGAAGGCGGTGGCCGTGCTTACTCTCAGAGAATTGTTGATGAGCTCTATTCCGCAGTAAAGCATGCGCCCTCACCTACCCCATGTGTTTTTACTTTGATAATGGGGGCTGGCATGAGATCTGAGGATGGCCATGCCATTTTGTTTGACTGTCTAGATGAAGACCCGAACGACGCAGATTTCATGCTGCTTACATTCTGGCAGAGCAAAGTTAGCAAGTGGAATGTAAAGCCTTTGCACAAGAATAATAAAGACCATGCTCAGATAATTAACGCTATTGAAGAGCAACGGTCTGCAGTTATTAAACGACACGGAAAGAAGACCAAATACCTTTTCCCTGTATTCAATGGCACTCATGAAAGCTTTACATCGCCCACCTACACTATGGGCGAAATAAAAAAACAATGCGTAAGCGCTGGTGTATTGTCTGATGACGGGTCCCCTCTTTCATTTTCCTGGCATCCTCTGAGGCATACCAAAGGCACCTCAATGGCCAAAGATGGCCATGACATATTATCGATTATGATGGAGCTTGGCCATGCCAGTCCTGACATGGCCACCGTATATATAAACAACCGGCTTGAGCTCAAGAAAAAAGCTCTTCTGCAAAATGGCGGCGGCCGCTTTTACACAATTGAAGGGGAGGTAGATGAAAGCGTAGCCAACCTCCTCGTAAGAAAAGGTCAGATAAGAGCTACACGGGTGTGTGGCGGGGCTTGCACTATGCCTGCTCAAATTGGTGATTGGTGTGAGCATGCGAATGCTTGCTATACATGCAAACATTACCGCGCTGACGCCAAAGATGTAGATTTCTTTAAGAATGAGAAAGGCGCAGTAATTAATCTGATTGAAGAGCAGCAAGAAGAGCTTGTGGCTTTGCAGGAGAATCAGCAAAGTCGTATGTCTGAAATTACAGGCCGCAGACTTGCTAAAAACAAGGAAATATACAAGCGGCTTAATGACATAGTTTCTTCGATTGAAGCTGATGGCCAGTATCAAGGTCGTGAGCAACAAGCGCGCAAAACCTCACTGGAGGATAAATGAGTGAAGACAACCTTGATGGTTTGCGTCAGGCCAGGGATGAGCGCAGCCTTCAAAAGCGTAGAGCCGTCGAGCAAGCGGTTGATCAATTGAAGCAGAGCAATGAAACGATCACATTTAAAGCTGTTGCCAAGCTGGCTGGTGTAAGCCGACAGTATCTTTACAACAACTTTAAAGACCAGATTTCTAGTATGAGGGAGGGAGACCGGGCTTCGAGCGTAAAAATTGATAATGTCACCGTTCCAGCTAGAACACCCGAGGAGTCTCGGCATGTTGAAGCCCTGCTGAGAAACAAGATAGATCGACTAAAAAAAGAACTTGGCTCTGTTCGGCATGAGAATTCCAGGCTTAAACAAGCGCTTGAAAAAGAGCGAGGGAAGTCTGAGCATTTTCGGAAAAATTGGATAAATTCAAGAGGTAAGCAATAAATTGATAAGTGCCAATTTTTGAAGCCGCCCAAAATTTGTTCCTTGCTGGTTTTGAGCGTAGAAAGCCTGCCGGCCAGTTTATCTTGGCCGGCAGGTTAATCACGAATAAGGCTTTGCTTGCCCTACTTGCCCTTGGAATGCGGAACGAGAACCTCGGCAGAACCGAAGCCTACATTACCGTTTTCGTCCGTTGCACGATAAGTGATTGTGTAAACTCGTCCATCTCCGCCGCCACTTCGTTCAGCCCGGAGGTAAATGGTGCCATCTTGAGGGTTGGCAGACAAACGTGCAAAATCCCCCAAAAACATCGTAACCTATTGTTCTATAGAGAAATAAGTTATTACCCCTGTGACTCTCTACCACAACCAGCCATCCATAGGGCATCTGGACATGACTATTCGTTTCGGGGGGGTATCGCAGCCCCCCCCCTCAATTATCAGTGCCGGATCAGCAGCTGATCCGGCGCCAAGACTAGGAGATTACCACCCAAGCTTTAAGCTTGGTCAATCCGGATTCCTATCACGTCGTTGCATCAGCAGATAGGCTGCGGGCAGCACGAAAAGTGATAACAAAGGTGCTGTTACCATCCCTCCTACCATGGGCGCAGCAATGCGGCTCATGATCTCGCTACCTGTGCCTCCCCCCCAGAAAATCGGAAGAAGACCGGCAATAATAACAGCTACAGTCATCGCCTTAGGTCGAACACGTAATACCGCGCCATCACGGATAGCACCCATCAAGGCAGCTTCATCCTTTTGGCCCTGCTCCTGTCTCTCCTGCCACGCCTGCTTTAGGTACAGCAACATGATCACGCCAAACTCCGCAGCGACACCCGCCAGGGCGATGAAGCCGACACCAGTAGCCACTGACAGGTTGTAGTCCAGCAGATACAAGAACCAGATACCACCGGTCACCGCGAACGGTAGCGTCGCCATAATCAGCAAGGCTTCACCGACACGGCGAAAGGTCAGGAATAACAGTACGAAAATAATCAGTAAGGTCGCCGGCACCACCACTTTCAGTCTCGCATTGGCCCGCTCCAGGAACTCAAACTGACCGGCAAAGGACAAGCTGACCCCCTCTGGCAACCTGACTCCATCATTCACTGAGGCACGTAGATCATCCACTACCGAGGCCAGGTCACGCCCCCGAACATCGATATACACCCACCCAGACAGTCGGCCATTCTCACTTTTTAACATCGGCGGCCCATCGGTAATCTTGATATCCGCCACGGTTCCGAGGGTAATTTGTTTTCCTTCGGGAGTGACTATGGGCAAATCGCGTAAGCGATGCACCGTGTCGCGCCACTCGCGAGGATATCGAAGGCTGATCGGGTAACGCTCCAGCCCTTCCACTGTCTCACCGATGTTTTCACCACCAATCAAACCACTGACCACCGACTGAATATCCGCGATGTTGAGGCCATACTGAGCCGCAATGCCACGCCGAATATCGATATCCACATAACGACCACCAGTCAACCGTTCAGCCAATGCTGAGGAAACACCGGGTACTTGTTTGGCTACCTGTTCGATTTGACGACTCACCTGGTCAATGATCTCTAGGTCATTACCCGCTACTTTGATGCCAATTGGGCTCTTGATGCCAGTGGCAAGCATGTCGATACGATTGCGTATCGGAGGAATCCAGATATTTGCCAGTCCAGGCACGCGTACAATACGGTCCAGCTCTTCGACAAGTTTCTCCGTTGTCATGCCTTCACGCCATTGGTCCTTGGGTTTGAAACGGATGGTGGTTTCAAACATCGTCAATGGTGCAGGGTCAGTCGCTGTCCGCGCACGCCCCGCCTTGCCGAACACCTGCTCCACCTCAGGCACCGTTTTGATCAACCGATCGGTCTGCTGTAGAAGCTCGGTAGCTTTTTGTGCTGACAAGCCTGGTAAGGCACTTGGCATATACAGCAAATCGCCCTCATCCAGCGGTGGCAAAAATTCACCACCAAGCTGACTTAGCGGCCAAAAGGCGGTAACAAAAACTAAACCGGCAACCAGCAAGGTGGTTTTCGGCCACGCCAAGACTCGCTCTAGTGCGGGTTGATAACAACTAATCAAAAAGCGACTGATTGGATTACTTTCCTCGGAAGGTATCTTTCCCCGAATCCAGTACCCCATTAACAGTGGAACCAATGTCACCGATAGGCCGGCTGCCGCCGCCATAGCCCAGGTTTTGGTAAATGCCAGTGGGCCAAATAGCCGCCCTTCCTGTGCTTCCAAGGTAAAGACAGGAATAAACGACAAGGTAATAATTAGCAACGAGAAGAACAGCGCCGGCCCCACTTCGACAGCTGCTTGCTCTATGACTCGCCAATGCGCATTACCAGTCAGAGATTGCCCTGGGTTATCCCGATGCCAAATCTCAATTTTCTTGTGAGCGTTCTCGATTAACACCACTGCTGCATCCACCATCGCGCCGATAGCGATAGCAATGCCGCCAAGCGACATGATATTGGCATTGATGCCCTGGTAACGCATCACAATAAAGGCAGCAAGGATTCCCAGCGGTAGGGAAATGATGGCCACCAGTGACGAACGCAAATGGCCAAGAAACAATACGCACACCAGTGCAACTACAATGAACTCTTCAATCAATTTGTAACTGAGGTTTGTTACCGCTCGATCAATCAGCTCACTTCGATCATAGGTGGTGACGATCTCAACCCCTTCCGGCAAGCTTTCCCGCAGTGTCTCAAGTCGCTCATGCACGGCAGATAGCACGGCGCGGGCGTTCTTGCCTGAACGCAGAATGACGACCCCGCCGACGACTTCCCCTTCACCGTCCAGCTCGGCAATACCACGCCGCATCTCCGGACCAAGGCGAATCTGCGCCACATCTCCAAGCTGTACTGGCACTCCATCAACCAGTTTTAGTGGGATTTTTCGGAAATCCTCGAGTGACTGAAGGTAGCCACTGGAGCGCACCATGAACTCCGCTTCGCCCAGCGTCAGCACTGCTCCCCCGGTTTCCTGGTTAGCTTGTTCTATCGCCTTGCGTACTTGTTGATGACTGATCCCATGGCTGGCGAGTTTGACCGGGTCAGGGACTACCTGATACTCACGTACCATGCCGCCTATGGTTGCCACTTCTGCAACGTCAGGCAGAGTCTGCAGCTCGTATTTTAGAAACCAGTCCTGTATCGAGGTTAGCTGCGATAGATCATGCTGGCCGGTGCGATCGATCAATGCGTACTGATAAATCCAGCCGACACCGGTAGCGTCTGGCCCAAGTGATGGTCGTGCTGTACGCGGCAATTCAGACTGGACCTGACTAAGGTATTCCAACACCCGTGAGCGTGCCCAATACAAGTCGGTACCATCTTCAAACAACACGTAAACATAACTATCACCGAAGAACGAGTAACCACGTACTGTGCGCGCACCTGGCACGGCCAGCATGGTGGTGGCAAGTGGATAGGTAACCTGTTTTTCCACCAGCTGCGGTGCCTGACCTGGGTAACTGGTGCGGATAATCACCTGTACATCGGACAGATCCGGTAAAGCATCTACGGGGGTATTGTTGATAGACCAGATTCCCCACGCACTCATGAACAGCGTCGCCAGCAGCACCAAAAATCGGTTAGCCAACGACCAGCGAATCAGGGTAGCGATCATGGTGCAACCTCCTGTTTGTCGAGAGACACCACAGTCAAGCCATTATCGGTATCTTTGACGCCGACGCGCACACGATCGCCCACTGCTATATCGCTGGCCACCTGTTCGCTGGCAAGACGAAAGCGCATGGTCATGCCAGGCATACCGAGCGTCTTAAAAGGACCGTGTTTAAGCTTGACCTTGCCGTCGGATAGCCCCTCGATAACCCCCTCGGCGTAATGCAACGAATTCACTTGGGTGTCTTTTTGTTCCGCCACCTGCTTTTCTAGGCGCTCCACAATCAACCCTTTGTCTGTATCACGAATGCCAATGCGCACGCGATCACCTACCGATATCCCTTTGCCTACTTGTTCATTCGCCAGGTTAAAACGCATGGTCATGGCAGGCATGGACAAGCTCTTGAAAGGGCCATGGTCCAGCATTATTTTGCTGCCATTCAGTTGCTCGACAACACCTTCGGCATAGTGCAGTGCGTTCATCATTTCCGTCTCATCTGACATAGCCAGCTCCTGAACGGCAATGCCTTGCAGGCTGGCTTCGGAATCGAGCAGGAACTGACCACTGACAACCACCTTCTGGTCTTCCTTCAGCCCGGCCAGGATCAGCGTTTGGTCTCCCAGCTCGCCCCCCGGCAGCACTGCCTGCGGACGATATCGACCCTCCCCCTCATCAAGCATCACCAGGCTGCGCTTTCCTGTATGCAATAAGGCTGCGGTTGGTACGGCCAATGCTTTCTGTGTGGCTTCGCCATGAATGCGTACCTGAGCGCTCATGCCCGGACGCAGATCACCCTCGTCATTGGACAAGGTCACTCGCACCGGCACAGTTCGGCTGGACTGATCCACCAGAGGCAGAATGTCGGCAACTTGCCCCTCACGCAGTGCTGGCTTCACTCCTTGAACGGTCACGTCAACAGCGTTACCACTACTGACTTGCCCCAATTGGCGTTCCGGGACTGCTATCTCCACCCACACGGGGTTGAGTGACTGAATCTCCGCCACGGGAGCACCGGCCGGCAGCGTCATGCCAGCACGAGCATTGAGACTGCGTATCACGCCATCATGCGGAGCTGTCACCGTCCAGGTTTTCAGCGGTTTACGTTGGCGTTCAATACTTCGGATCAGGGATGCAGGCATGCCCAATGACAACAGGCGCTCCCGCCCGGCGACGATCAGTTCGTTGTTGCCGCTGCCGAGCACGGCCAGCCATTCATGCTGAGCTCCAGTCCAGGCCGGAACTCTCAATTGCATCAGCGGCTGACCACTGGAGATAGTGTCGCCCTCAGCCAGAGGCCAGACCTTGTCTACGAAGGAAGGCGCGGGGCTTTGCAGGCGTGTCAGGGCGCGGTCGTTGTAAGCAATCAACCCCGTGACATCAAGCTGAGATTGTGACTGAGCCACGACCACCGAGGCACTGCGAATTCCCAGATTTTGTACCATGGCTGCATCAATACGGACCGTTGGCTGATCGCTATCATCACCACCATTGGCATAACGGGGCACCAACTCCATATCCATGAAAGGTGAGGGCCCGGGCTCGTCAAAGTGCTGCTGGGGATACATAGGGTCATACCAGTACAGCACTTCCTTTTCATCCGCTTTGCTGTTGGTTTCACCGCTGTCCATCGCCATCGATATACTGCTCTGCGAAGGGGTGACGTAACGGCCCAAATATATTCCGGCTAGCAACAACAGCGAGGCAGCCAAACCGATCAAGGCATTGCGTTTAATGTTCATTATCTTGCTCCTCGCCCACCATGCCGTGGTGGTCGTAGGTAAAATGGAGGGCGGCTGCCTGCTGGTCATACTGCCCGCTGAGATCAATTTCTTTCAGTTTGGCGTCCAGCCATTCGCTACGTGCCCGTACAAGATCGGCCAAACTGCCATCACCGCCGCGCCAAGCTGCCCTAGCCAGTCCCACTTTCTCTTTTGCCAGAGGCACCAGTCGCTCCCGTTGCCGGGCAAGCGTGCGTTCCTGGCGTTCATATTCGGCCAGATCGCTCTGCAGCATCGCTTCATGTTCGCGACGTACCGCCTCTGCACGAGATTCCAGTGCTTGCCACTCAGCTTCCGCCGAGGCAATGCGAGGCCCCTGGCGCGACCGGCTGAACAATGGCAGGTCCACATTGACCTGTAGCATCGCCATGTCACTGAATTCTTCACGATTCATATAAGCCAGAGTTAAAGCCCAGTCCGGCTTCTTGGCGGCACGAGCCTCGTCCGCGTTAGCCTGGGCGACAGAAGCCTGACGCGACGCTATCTCAAGTTCAGGGTGCTTATGCAGGCTATTCAGTAACTGTTCAGCATTGATGGCGAAATCAGGTGCTTGGCCAGCCGGTGATTGCCGGCCGGCTTCCCCCAGCCAGCGTATTAAACGAGCCTTAGCCTGGCGTTGCCTGGCCAGAAGAGCATCTCGCCGATCCAGTAATGTCACGGCTTCCTGCCTGGGTGCCACGCTATCAATAGCCTTTCCTTGACCCGATGAAAGCCGGGCACGCACTGCCTTGTCGAACAAACGATTTTCAGCAATGAGTTCTTCCAGCAGGACTAGTTGACGATCCAGAGTGTGGAGCTCGATCCAGGCTTGAGCGGTCTGACGCAGCACGGCCAGACGAGTGGCCTCTTTTGTGGCCTCCGTTAAGCCGATTTGTTGCCTAGCCCCTTCGGCCCTTGCTGTGCGTTTGCTGCGATTGGGGAAACGCTGGGTTACACCAATACGCTGCATGGTCATGAAATCACTCGACAGGCTGTAACGATCGGCACCATCCACAGGTACATTGTCGAGGCCAAGAATCAGGGTGGGATCGGGCAAAGCATCGGCAGGCCCTTCTGCCTGCTGAGCGGCCTCGACGCGGGCCGATTCCGCCCGCAATTCCGGTGATTGACGTAAGGCGAGCTGTAGCGCCTGATCAAAAGTCAGGCCTTCCGCCCCAAACGCCTGGACACTAGCTAGCAGCAGGGAGGGCGCTAGCCAGCCGAGTGCGCGCCGATACCGACCGGCGCTCAGAAATATCCAATACATGTGTCACTCCAACACGGATCATGGCGCGCAACGCGCCCTCAGTGGGCCCAGACCAGGCCGGACCCCGAAAAGATCAGTGAGAAAGTGCTAGAGGCGGTCGCCAGATGGTAGATAAGGCAAGGGGGAGATAGAGAGGGTTAGAAAAATGAGGGGTAGCCGGATTTGCTGCCTGAAAAGAAACCGCCGGAGCCGTATTCATGATCGAGAGCTGCCCAGCATGGCACTCCTGACCAGGCTTGCAAACCGGGCCGCTGTGCGTGTTGGATTCACCATCCAGACAACAATCATTTTGTGGCATGGCGGACATCATGCTGCAACGGTCATCCATGTCTGCCTGCATCATGGTTTGTTCCATGGGGCAAGGCTGCGCCAATTGCACCGCTGCCATCCCCTGCAAGGAGATGCTAAGCAGAAATAGGCAACTAATGAAAAACCGAGCAATAAGCATATGGTGTCAGCATAGTCCGAAGTGATGTGCTGTATGCAACATAAACCTTGGGGTAACCCCCATGTCAACGTTTAATATCGAGCTATATAACTATTGATCGCCAGCTCTGCTCCCTCTGGCATGCTCTTCTCTACGCCAAAGCCTTCAATAGCATTACTTGATGAAGCGTGAAAGTGTCTCTCGATGCCATTCCAGGCGCCTGTTGGCATGCTGGGTACCGAGGCTTATGTCGACAGGTGGCGGCGTGGTTAAGAACTATAAAATCGACACTTTGATCTATTGCGGTTGTAAGATGCCCTCGCTGATGCCAGCAAGAACCCCGCAAGCATCAACTTCACGGCCATCGTTGCACCTCGCTCTCAGGGAAACGAGTTGCTTCTCCAGCGATTGCAAAGCCGTTATCTGCGACCGCGCATGAGAGATGTGATCATCGAGCAAGGCGTTGACGGCGGTACAAGGCTGATGAGGGTCGTCCTGATAGCTCTGTAGTTCGTGAATCTCAGCCAGTGACAGGCCCAGGATTCTGCAGCGACGGATGAAGGCC